>ERZ773014.872-NODE-872-length-19782-cov-9.393927_pt1 | contig 19782 bp, 23 predicted proteins | sample MGYA00580841_ERZ773014 | MGnify/ENA primary metagenome ERZ773014 (study PRJEB29015, sample SAMEA2737989) | human oral metagenome | biome: human oral; feature: human-associated habitat; material: dental | place: China | collected 2067 ...
TATTTTTATGAATTTTAAAGGTGGAAAAGCTGTTGCAACGACACTTGGAGTATTTCTTGTACTTGTACCGAAAGCAATATTATTTGCTGCAATTGTATTTTTTGTAATTTTTGGAATTTTACGATATGTTTCACTTTCTTCAATCTTTGCGGCAATATCACTTCCAATTTTTATATATTTTCTGTATCATCAGGGAATATATACCATTTTGGGCATTTTAATAGCAATTTTGATTACAGTAAAGCATAGAAGCAATATTGAAAGATTAAAAAATGGAACTGAATCAAAATTTACTTTAAAAAAGAAAAAATAAATAAAAATTATTATATATAATATTTAAAATTCTGAGACAGTAATTAAATTTATAAAAGAAAGGAAGGGAGATAATGATGAAGAATAAGAATGTACTGGTTATTGGTGGTGGAAGCTGGGGAACCTGTCTTTCAAAATTATTGCTAGAAAATGGGCACAATGTGTATTTATGGGAACATAATGAAAAAGTTAGGGAAGTTATCCGTAATACAAAGGAAAATCCACAATTTTTGCCAAATATAAAACTGCCTGACAATCTAAATGTTGTAGATGATTATGGAGAAGTACTTGAAAATCCTGAAAAATATGGTAAAATAGATATTCTATTATTAGCAACTCCAACTCAATTTTTAAGAACAATTTTAAAAAGATTGAAAAAATTCTTAAATTATAATATAATACTGGTAAATGTTGCAAAAGGGCTGGAAATTGCTTCAAAAAAAAGAATTTCTGAAATAGTGGCTGAAGAGCTTGAACATAAGGAATACAGCTATGTTTTACTAGCAGGGCCTACACACGCTGAAGAAGTAGCGCAAAAATTGCCATCAGCCATATTATCCGTATCTGAAAATGAAGAAGCTGCAAAAACTGTACAGACAACATTCAGTAATCTGTATTTTAGAGTATATACAGGAACAGATTTAATGGGAGCCGAACTTGCGGGAGCATTAAAAAACTGTCTTGCAATCGCAGCAGGAATTGCTGATGGAATGGGTTATGGAGATAATACAAAGGCAGCTCTTATAACTCGTGGAATCAATGAAATGTTTGAAATTGCAAAATATTACAATGCTAATCCTAAAACATTTATGGGATTATCAGGGCTTGGAGATATTATTGTAACTTGTACAAGTAAGCATAGTAGAAATAGATATGTAGGGGAAAAGCTGGGACAAGGTGAAAAAATAGAAGATATAATTTCACATATGAACATGGTTTCAGAAGGTGCAGAAACAATAAAGGCACTTTATAAAATTATTAAGGAAAATAATTTAAAAGCACCTATTTTTACAGCACTTTACGAAGTAATTTATGAAGGAAAACCAGTTTCGGAACTGGAATCTACATTTATGAGCAGGGATTTAAAATCAGAATTTCTAAATTAATATATTAAAAAATAAAATTGGAGTGAGGTAATGGAAGATAACAACTTAAACTTAATGTCGTTATATCTAAGTGATATTCAAAAATTTGATTTGCTCTCAAAGGAAGAGGAGTATGAGCTGTTAAGACGAATTAGGGAAGACAATGATGAACAGGCAAGGCAGTTACTAATTTTGTCAAATTTAAGATTAGTGATAAGCACAGCAAAAAAATCTCTTGGAAATGGGCTTCCTTTAATTGACTTAATTAGTGAGGGTAATATTGGCTTGATAAAAGCTATAAATAAGTTTGATTATGAAAAAGGGCATAGGTTTAGTACATACGCAGTATGGTGGATAAAGCAGGCAATAAAAAAAGCTATTATTAATATAGGACGCGATATACGTATACCGTCTTACAAATATGAACAGTTATCAAAAGTAAACAAAGCTATAAAGGATTATACTGCTATTCACGGTGAAGCTCCATCAACAGAATACATTGCAAAAAAGGTTGATTTGAAGGAAAGTAAAATTATTTTGCTTTTGGGGGAATTTCAGGATATAATGTCATTAAATGAAACGATAGGAGATAATATTTATCTGGAAGACGTTATTGGAAAAAATGATGACGTGGAAGATAAAATTATACAAGAAGATCAATTGCTTGAAATGAGAGAATTACTGGAAAGGATTCTAAATGAGCGTGAAAGAAAGATTCTTGAATATCGTTACGGATTATATGATAATAAGATTCACACATTAAAGGAAATCGGTGAGCAGATGGGGATTACACGTGAAAGAGTCAGACAGATTGAGAAAAAAGCTATCACAAAATTAAAGGAACATTTGGAAGAGTACAAGGATATACTATAAAAAGGAGAGGTGAAATATGTTACACATAATTGTAAACAGAAAATCATTATTAAAAGCTATAACTATAGTAGAAAATGCAGTAAGTGAAAATAAAATAAGAGAAGTTCTTTCTGGAATTTATATTGAAACAAAGGATGAAAAGGCAATTTTAAGAGGAACTGACTTGGAATTGACCATAAATACAGAAATAGAGGCACAAGTGGAAGAAGATGGGAAAATAGTTATAAAACACAAATTAATTGAAGAATTTTTGAAGCAAATTTCTGATGAAAAAATTACTTTAATTGAAGAAAATGGAAAATTGATAATTCAATCAAGTTCAACAAATACCGAATTTTCATTATATAATGCTGAAAATTTTCCTACTCAATCACCATTAAATACTGGAGTTGAGTATATTTTTTCTAAACAAAAATTATTAAATAATATTGAAAACGTAAAAATTTCGGCTTCCACAAATCCAGAAAATCTTGCTGTAAACTGTATCAGAGTCGAAATTGAAGAGGATAAGTTAAAACTTATTTCATCAGATACATATAGATTAACCTACATTGAAGAGGATTTGGAAGAAAGTCAAAAAGGGAAAGAAAACCTTAGTTTAAGTGTTCCGTTAAAAACAATTGATGGATTAGTCAAAATTATGAAACTGATAGATGAAGAAAATATAACTTTAAAATCAGATGGTTCAAAAGTATTTTTCCAATTTTCAAATGTGGAAATTTTGACTCGTACAATTGATCTGCAATTTCCAGATTACAAGTCAATTTTAAATAATTCTCAGCATAATAAAAAAATATTATTAAATACAAAGGACTTTTTATCAGTATTAAAAAGAACTTCTATATTTGTAAGAGAAAATAAGGAATCTAAAAATGGTGGAATATTTAATTTTGCCAATAACAAGCTGTTGCTTACTGGAACAAGTGAAAATGCACAGATAAAAGAGGAAATTGTAACAATTCAGGAAGGTGAGGATTTAAAAATTTCATTAAATGTCAAATTTTTGCTTGACTACATTTCTACAATTGAAGGGAAAGTTACAGTTCTAGAATTGTTAAATAACAAGAGTTCAGTAATTGTAAGAGATGAAGATAATGATAAATCACTGTATTTCACAATGCCATTGGCACTTAGGGAAAGTTAATTAATTTTATGAAGGGAGACTTTAATTAATGAAGAAAAAAAGCTTAAACCAATCGGAGACAATTAGATGGTTAGTATTTTCATTCTTACCAGAATTTATGACTCTATTATATGTTATTGTTAGAAGTATAATCAATCCTTATTTCTTAAACTATTTCCTTATTACTGCATTATTTTTTTCAGTTTTCATAACAATATACACTTATTTAAAAGCAGGATTAATGGTTTGTTCATATTTCATATTAGTTAAAATAAACAATAATGAAACAGATGACAATAAAAGACAATCTAAGAGAAATATTTTTACATTAGTAATGGTAATGATGAATTTGGTATTATTACTTCTGATTATAATTCCTATGCATATTTCTATGCATTAACAAGCATTTTATAACTCAATTTTTAGATAAAATAACAGAAAGGAGAATATGCAGTGCCTATAAAAATACCAAATAACTTACCGGCTGTAGATATTTTAGCAAAGGAGAACATCTTTGTAATGGATGAAAATAGGGCATTGTCGCAAGATATTCGTCCTTTAAAATTTATAATAATAAATCTAATGCCTACAAAAATTGAAACGGAAACTCAATTGCTAAGATTACTTAGTAATACTCCACTTCAAATGGAAGTAACTTTTTTAAAAATGACATCGTATGTATCAAAAAATATTTCAAAGGAACATATGTCTAATTTTTATAAAACTTTTGAAGATATAAAAAATGAATATTTTGATGGTCTTATTATAACTGGAGCACCGGTAGAAAACCTTCCTTTTGAAGAAGTCATTTACTGGAAAGAACTTTCCAAAATAATGGAATGGAGTAAAACTCATGTTTATTCAACAATGTGTATTTGCTGGGGAGCACAAGCAGCACTTTATTATCACTATGGAATACAGAAATATCCTTTGAAGGAAAAACTTTTTGGAATTTATCCTTTAAAAATTGATATTTATCATACAATGCTGTTACGTGGATTTGACGAAGTGTTTAATATGCCGCAGTCACGACATACTGAAGTACATGCCGAAGATATCGAAAAAGTACCTGAACTGGAAATTATAGCAAATTCTCAAAAGGCGGGAGTGAGCATTGTAAGAACCAGAGATAAACGTAACATATTTATTATGGGACATTTGGAATATGACAGAATGACGCTTGCCAAAGAATACGAAAGAGATTTAAAATTAGGAAAAAATATAAAAGTCCCATTTAATTACTATCCAGATGATGATACAAGCAAAGAGCCGCTTTTTGTATGGAGAGCTCATGCAAATCTATTATTTTCAAACTGGGTAAATCATCATGTTTACCAAGGAACACCATATGATTTGACAGAACTGGAAGAAATTTCTAATTTTCATATTTAATAAAAATAAATTTAAAATTTTTAAAATAACAAAAAAACTGTTTTATAGAAAATTTTTTATCTAAACAATAATATTATTTATTGATTAAAGAAAATAAATTCTATTTAACAGTTTTTTCTTTATAAATGTTAATTTAAACTTTAATTTCTAATTTTATCCAATTTTGCTAATTAATTTGCTGATTTTGGAGATTCAGTGCTGTAAAGTGAAATATTTTCCAATAATGGAGAGTCCATAATATCAAAAGGCATAACCCATCCACCTCCGTTAGAATCAAGATTTACTTCACGTCCTATCTTTTCTCCAGCTTTTTTGAATACAATATATATAAATTGTGAACAATATAATCTTTTATCAAAATTTTTATGAAAAGTTATTCCATAAGGTTTAGTAGTAGTTTCGTCAATTTCTTTAAATAGTGCGGCTTTAAATTTATCATCAATTCCTTTTAGTCTAAAAATTGCGATTTTTCGGTTTAGAGTTTGCCAGACATAAAGAGGGCTTTCGCTATATCCAGCAGAATAAGACGGAAATTCAACCACTTTTTTATGTTCGTTTAAGACAGCTGCATGCCCCCACATTGAACGTAAGGTTGGTTTCTTTGATAAAATAAGAATATCACCAGGCTGCAGTTTATCTACGTTGGAAATAACTTCTCTTGGCGAGTACCAGAAATATTTGTCTTTATTCGTTTTACATACGAGTGCAAAAGTTAGCATAAAAAATAATAATATTCTTCTAATGTTTAACTTTAAGTGAATGTTCATAATTTATTCCTTTCTTATAATTGATTAATAATAAAAAAATTGAACTATAATTTTAAAATCTTAAATTTTTTCAGATTTTTTTCAAGATAGTTTTAGTATATTATATAAAAAAGATTGAAATTAGTCCAGTTTTATTTTTATATAAAGATATAATTTATTTATAATAACAAAAATATTAATTTTTTTTGAAAAAATTTTAAAAAATAGCTTGTATTTTTTCTAAGTTTATGTTTTAATTAAAATAGGGAAATTAAATAAAATTAAAATATTTTTAGAGTAAGGAGGAATGAATGCAAACTAACACAGCTTTGATAGAACGAAAAAAGAGAATTGATTCCAATATGTCCCAAATTAAGCATAAAATTGTGGTAATGAGCGGTAAGGGTGGAGTCGGGAAGACAACGACGGCTATTAATTTAGCTTATGGATTATCATTGCGAGGATATAAAGTTGGTGTTCTTGATGCTGATTTACATGGACCTAATGTTCCAATTATGTTTGGAAAAGAAGGAGTGAAGCTTTCAAAGATTTCTGAACCATTAGAAATAACAGAAAATTTACATATATCATCTCTTAGCTTTTTTGTTCCAGATAATTCACCAGTAGTATGGAAAGGACCACAAAAAATTACAGCAATAATGGAAATGCTGGAAGGAATTAAATGGGGCGAAATTGATTTTCTCATAGTAGATCTTCCACCGGGAACAGGCGATGAAACATTAGGCATTGCACAGAATATCGGAACAGATTCAAAAGCAGTAATTGTTACAACTCCGCAAAAGGTTTCTTTACTGGATTCTACAAGAGCAATAAATTTTGCTAAATTAATTAACTTAAATGTGCTTGGAATAATCGAAAATATGAGTGGTTTTATTTGCCCTGATTGTCAAAAGGAAATAAATATTTTTAAAAAAAATGGTGCAGAAAAAATGTCCATGGAAACAAAAACAGACTTTCTAGGTTCAATACCATTAGATGAAAATATAGTAGAATCTAGTGATAACGGATTACCATTTATTTCAAATGATTCGGTAGCATCGAGAAAAATGAATGATGTGATTGCTAGAATAATCGAAAAATTAGAATTGAAGAGGTAAATAAGAAGGAAAGGAGAAGTATAGTAACATAGTTATTAGACAATGTTATTATACAATAGAAAAATGAAAGTATTAGTATTCAATAAAAATGAAAAAACAAGAATGGTTGTAGGTCAATTATTAAAAGAATTAAGTTTCAATGTTATATTGGCAGAAAATGAAGAACAGTTATTAGATGCACTAAAAACAGAATCACTTGATATTTCTTTTTTAGATATTAGTTCTATAGAAGATTTTCCATTGGCAATAGAAAGAATATTGAGATACAAGAAGCAAAGCTATATTTTGATGGCAATTGAGCAAGATGATAGATATGCTAAAACAGAAGCCTTATTAAAAGGAATAGACGATTATGTTTATAATGATTTTAGACTAGAAGAACTTTCAGCTAAATTCAGAGCTATAGTTAGAATTTTGAACAAGCGGTTGACTGAAGATGAAATGGGAATTTTGACAGCTTATGATTTGACATTAAATCCTGCGAATAGAGAAGTTAAACGTGATGGAAAAGAAATAGAATTAACAAACAAGGAATTTTTACTGCTTGAATATTTCTTAAGAAATAAAAATAGAGTTCTTACAAGAACTATGATTTCAGAAAAAATCTGGGATATAGATTTTGTTTCAGAAAGTAATATTGTAGATGTATATGTTAATTTCTTGAGATCAAAGATAGATAAAGGATTTGATCAAAAAATTATAAAAACTGTAAGAAGTGTTGGATATATTATAAAAGAGTAATTATTCACAATTGTAATAATAACAAATTCATAAAAAATATAAATTTTTATTGATTTTATAAAAATAATATGCTAAAATGTATCATAACAATAGATTAGGAGTGATAAAAATGTTTAAACAAATAGAATTATCTTATAAATTTGACGCATTAGAACCAAATATTGACACAAAAACAATGGAAATCCATTATGGGAAACACCATGCAACTTACACTAATAACTTGAATGATACGTTAAAAAATAATGCACCAGAATTTTTAGAAAAACCGATTGAGGAAATTTTGGCAAATTTAGAAATATTACCAGAAAGTATACGTGGAGCTGTTAGAAATAATGGAGGAGGTTTCTATAATCATAATTTATATTTTGAAATAATGGGACCTAACGCCGGAGGAGAGCCTACAGGCGAACTAGCAGAAAAAATTAATGAAGCATTTGGAAGCTTTGAAATATTTAAAGAAGAATTTTCAAAAGCTGCCGCAACAAGATTTGGTTCTGGATGGGCTTGGCTTGTTGTAAATAAAAATGGAGAATTAAAAGTAACTTCAACTGCAAATCAAGATAATCCATTAATTCCAGGAGCAACAGCTTGTGGATGTTCAGAAGGAACTCCAATTTTAGGAATAGATGTTTGGGAACACGCATATTATCTAAATTATCAAAATAGAAGACCAGATTATATTTCAGCATTTTTCAATGTTATAAACTGGGATGCAGTTGCTAAAAAATATGCAGATGCGAAATAGTAAATAACAAAATAAGTTAAAATTAAAAAAATCAAATAATTAAGAAATATAAAATATTGCTATAGATTGAATTGGATAAAATTAATAATTATTTAATTTTGTTTCTAGTTCAATCTTTTTTATTTTTATAGGACAAACTTTCAATTCTTCATGATTTTAGTTGTATAAAATAATATTTTTTGTTATAATATTATTGAAAATAAATTAGAATTAGGCTATGTCTGAAATCCCAAAATCTATGTTATTTTTAATATTTTTTTTATTGTATAAATTATACAAATCACGATAAAATCAGTGTTTATAATTTTTGATTTTGGAAAAATTTATTAAAAATACCTCATTTTTAAAATTTTCAGACACGCTCTATGCAAGTAATGAATAATCGGTTATTTTTAATTAAAATATTCACTTTTTTTATAAAAATTTGAAATTTAAAAAAATACAAGGAGTGATTTTTTATGAAAAAATTTTTAATTATTATTGGAATTATGGGATTAATTTTTTTGCAAGGAATATATGCTGGAAATAATACTTCTAAAAAAACTTTACAAAATGAGAATAAAGTAACAAAATTATTTGATATGGAGAAGCTGAATAAATTTGAAAAAGATAAGAAAAATATTACGGAAAAATTAAAAAATTCAAGTAAGGAACAAGCAATTGAAATTTTTAATACATACTATAAAAATACTTCTGAATATTTATATGAGAATGGCGACACTATGCTGGATAAAAGTGTTCGAGAAAAATCATTTAGTGAAAATGAAATGAAGCAAATTAATGAGAACTTTTTAAATAAATATGGATTGGAACTTTATCATGCAGGAGAAGGAACATTTGCTGTCAGAACATATTCAAATTTTTATTATGATATATTTAAAGATTATTTAAGCGATGACTATAAAGAATATTTGAAAATAATTGTTAAGGAAAGCGAAGAACCATTTGCGAGCGACGGTGGTGTAATAATCCCTGTTGATGAATTAGGAGATAGAATTATAGTTTGGGAAAATTTTATGAAAAAATATCCAAATTTAGATGAAAAATTAAAAAACTTAATTAATAAAGAGTTATTAGAGTACAGAAATGCTTATATTCTTGGATTAGACAATACTCCTACAATGTCAGACAACGGAAAAATATTAAATGAAAATAACATAGAATTTAACAGATTTATAAAAAAATATCCAAATAGTCCAACAACAGAAATTATAAAATATTTACAAAAAAATTATCAAAATAAAGATATTCAAAGCATGATTTATAAAAAAATACAAAATATTTCATATTAGAATATAAATTTTCTTGATAATCTAATTAGAGTTATTTGAAAATTAAAATATTTAAAACATAGTCTAAAAACTGTATAATTAAAATAGTTTGAAGATTATGTTTTTTTTGTGAAATAACTAAAAGATATAAAAAAACTAAATGCTAAATAAATGTATTAAAAAAGAAAAAATAAATTTGTATGAAAATTATTTATAACTTTCCTATTTACGTTAAAAATATATTTATTTAATTTTGAATTAGAAAATATTTGATATTTAAAGTTGACTAGTATACTTTAATCTGATATACTTACATTGTAAAACAATAATTAATGGAGGAAAATTATGGCAGAAAAAATAACTAAAGATATGAATATAATGGAAGCGGTGGAAAAATATCCGATTATTGCTCAAGTACTTATGAGATATGGGCTTGGATGTGTGGGATGTATTATTTCAAGTGCTGAAACTTTAGGTGAAGGAATTGCTGTTCACGGATTAAATCCTGATATAATAATTGATGAAGTGAATATGATTCTTGAAAAACAAGAAGGATAGTAAAATAAGTTTCTATTTTAATAAGATTTTATAATAAAAAAGTGTACTACTGATAATTAAATATTTTAGTACACTTTCTTTTATTTTTATAATATTAATAAAAATCCGTAAATAATATTTGTTAATAAAATTATGCCAACTAGGAATCTATTTATAAATTTAAAAATATCCTGACTGTTAAAAGTAAAACTTAATATTAGATTTAAGAAAGAATATATTAAGAGTACTAGTGAAAAATTTTTAAAAATTAAGTATTTAGGGGTTTTTAGCAATATCAATGCTGGGGGTAACAAATATCTGAATGAAGTAAAAAAGCTGTACAAAAATATAGTTAAAACTTCAAATAGCAATATAAGTATAGTTATTCTTTCAGCAAATTGAACCCTTTTATCATTTAGAAACAAAAGCGATACCATAGAGTATATTCTTACAAAAAGTAATAATAATGTTAAAAAAGTAAATGCATTAATCATATTTGACTCTTCTCCATATTTTGTTATATTTTATTTTTTACCGTTTACATCTTATCATATTTTAAATAAATTCTCAAGAAAAGAAAAAAGAATTTTAAATATGAATATTACAATAAATGCTTTTCTCTTGCCATTTTTTCCAGTTCTCTTATTCTATCTTCAGTTGAAGGGTGGGTACTGAATAAATTTTTAAGTTTGTCAAGGCTTGAAAGAGGATTTATGATAAACATATGTGCTGTCGCAGGATTTTCTTTACTCATTGAAAGATTGTGGCTATAATATTCCAATTTCTTTAAAGCATTTCTTAAGTATAAAGGATTACCTGAAAATTCAGCACCAGCTCTATCAGCCATGTATTCCCTTTTTCTTGAAATAGACATTTGAATAATAGAGGCTGCGATTGGAGCTAAAAGAGAAATTAGCACTGTTCCAGCAAGATTGTTATTTCTTCTTGAGCGATTATTATTCTGAAAATACGGTAAAAGAGTTATAATATATGAGATAGCTCCAGCAAAAGTGGCAGCAATGGTACTTATCAGGATATCCCGATGTTTTATGTGTCCTAGTTCGTGAGCTAAAACCCCAGCTAATTCATTATTATCCATTAATTCAAGTAATCCTGCAGTACAGGCAACAGCTGCATTTTCAGGATTTCTCCCAGTTGCAAAGGCATTTGGCTGACGTTCAGGGATTATGTAAATTTTTGGCATTGGTAATTGGGCATTGTTTGCCAGACGTTGTACTAGTTTGTAAAGCTCAGGATTATTATATAAATTGACTTCACGTCCATGATAGGCTTTAATAACCATTTTATCACTAAACCAGTAACTGTAAAAACTCATTCCGCCTGCAATTAAAAGACCAAGTAAAGCTCCTTTAGAACCTCCCATTACTTGACCAACGATTACAAAAAGAACAATTAATATAAACATCAAAAAACCTGTTTTCATAGTATTTATGAACATAAATAAAAATACCTTCCTTTCTTCTTTTTTAAAGACATTATATTATAAATTAACTTATTTTTCAATATTATTATTTACTATATCAACGTTTTTTCATTTTTATAAATAATTTTTTTATTTACAACATCACAACATCTATTATTTATTATCGGATATTTATAGTATTATTTACAAAGTATAGAATAGAGTACAGAAAAATAGAATAGAAAGAAAAACTAATAAGCAATAAAATTTTTTTTAATTTTTAAATCAATAAAAACCAATAAATAAATACAACTTAGTAAATTCAAAAATCAATTAATTATGTAATCTTTAAAATAAAGAAATCGTCTATAAATTAATTGTCGTATTAGGAAAAATAATAAAAATATGATAAAATATTGCTTTATAACTTGAAAATTATAAAAAAAGATTGTAAAATATATATGATGTTTATAAAAAAAATTTAAGATATATCAAGAAAGGAAAATAATATATGAAAAAATATTCAAAAATTTTATTTCTAATTACAGCATTAACAATGATTTCTAGCTGTACAGTTGCGCCACTTACTGGGAGAAAGCAATTAAAACTTATAAGTGATGAAAGCGTTATTTCCAGTTCTTCTTCTGCATATGCTAAACTTATATCAGATGCAAGAGCTAAAAATTTATTGGCAAACAATACGTCAGACGGGGAACGATTAAGAAGAATTGGTGGAAGAGTAAAATCGGCTGTAGAACAATATTTAACTTCAAACGGAATGTCGAAAAAATTATCTAATTTAAACTGGGAATTTAATTTAATAAGAAGTGATCAAATAAATGCTTTTGCTATGCCAGGTGGTAAAATCGCTTTTTATACTGGAATTATGCCAGTTTTAGGTAATGATGCTGGAATTGCATTTGTAATGGGACATGAAATTGGACACGTTATTGGTGGACATCATGCTGAAAGTTCAAGTGGTAGAGCTTTAGCAGGAATTGCTGCGACAGTAACAGATGTGGTAACAGGAGGAAATGCTGTATCTTCTCTTGTTTCTGGTGGACTTTCAATTACTCTTTTGAAGTTTAATAGAACTCAAGAATATGAAGCAGATAAATATGGAATGATTTTTATGGCAATGGCAGGATATGATCCGGCTGAAGCAATAAGAGCCGAAGAAAGAATGGAATCACTTCTTTCATCAAATAAAAGAGTAGAAATTTTATCTACACATCCATCTGGAAAAAATAGAATCGAAGCAATGAAAAAGTTTTTACCTGAAGCAATGAAATATTATAGTGCTAGATAATTTATACTTTTGCAATTGAAAAAATGTAAGTAGGAAAAAGAAAGGAAATGTTGTTTGTGAAAAATAAGATAAGCATAGCTCCAATGGTAGATAGAACAGACAGAAATTTTAGAAATTTTGTGAGAATGATAAATAAAGATGTTCTTTTATATACTGAAATGATAACAGCACAGGCTATTATTAATACAAAAGATTTAAATTATCTATTAGGTTTTGATAAAATAGAAAATCCCATTGTCTTACAGATTGCGGCTACTAATCCGAAGGAAGCATACGAAGCGGTAAAAATTGCTGAAAAATATGATTATGATGAGATTAATCTTAATATTGGATGTCCTTCTGACAGAGTGTCAGGTAATATGATGGGAGCTTATCTTATGGCATTTCCAGAAGTGGTAGCAGACATTATAAAAGCTATGAAAGATGCGACCAATAAACCTATTTCGATAAAGCATCGAATTGGAATTGATGGAAAAAATATATTGCCTAACTATTTTGAAAGAACGTTGCTGGACAAGTATGAAGATATGATGAATTTTATTAATATAACTAAGAAAACAGGTGTAAATAAATATATAGTTCATGCAAGGATAGCTGTACTAGCAGGACTTGATCCAAAACAAAACCGTAGTATTCCGCCATTGAGATATGATGAGGTTTATCGTGTAAAAAAGGAAAATCCAGATTTACATATAGAAATTAATGGGGAAATAAAAAGTATTGATGAGATTGATGAACACTTGAAGCATACGGATTCTGTAATGATAGGAAGGGAAATTTATGATAATCCTATGATTTTAACTGAATTTGGGAAATATTATGGAAAAGATATAAATATTACACGCGAAGAAATTATCGAAAAAATGATTTATTATGTGGAAAATATGGAAAGACAGAGTATTCGTCCACATTTGTTCTTAATGCATACTCACGGACTATTTCATAATGTTCGTGGCAGTAAATTTTGGAAAAGAGCAATTAATGATCCAAAAGCAAATTCTGAAACATTAAGAAAATTATTGAACGAAATAAAAAATTATTAATTAGCAATTCAGTTATATTGTACTTACTATCTAATAAAAATTATTAGGTAGTTTTTTATTTATAAGGAAAGTAAATTTATCTTTTTTTATTGTATTTAACCTATTTACATTTTCCCATTTTATGATATAATATGGTCGAAATTTCAGAAGGGAGATATTAAAAAATGAATCAGGTATTTGCAAGATTTTCGATGCTGGTTGGAGAAGAAGGAATTGAAAAATTACGTAATTCTAAAGTAATAGTTTTTGGAGTTGGAGGAGTTGGTTCATATACGGTTGAGGCTTTGGCACGTTCTGGAGTGGGACATATTACAATGGTCGATTTTGATGAGATTTCAGAATCTAATATTAATAGACAATTACACTCTTTGAGAAGTACAATTGGGAAATCTAAGACAGATGTTATGAAAGATAGAATTTTGGATATTAATCCAGATTGTGAGGTGGAGCTGATAAAAAAATTGGTTTATAAAGATTTTGATGAAATTTTTGAGAATAATAAGTATGATTTTGTTGTAGATGCAATTGATGTTATTGGGAGCAAAATTAATTTGATTGAATATTGCGTGAAAAATAAAATAAACATTATTTCTTCAATGGGATTTGGAAACAAGATGCATCCTGAAATGGTGGAAATTTCAAAAATAAAAAATACATCTGTCTGTCCAATGGCTAGAACAATTAGAAGTATTTTGAAAAAGAAAAATATTTTTGATATTCCTGTTGTATATTCAAAAGAACAGCCTGTCAAGCCGAATAAATCAGAGTTGTTTAAAGAAGAAGCCCCAACTGAATTTAGGGAAAACAATGAAATTCCAAGAAAGACTACTCCTGGAAGTAATGCTTTTGTGCCAGGAACAGCAGGGCTTGTATTGGCATCTTACGTTATAAGAAAAATTTTGGAATGGGATTAAATAAAAAAGAGAGGTGAAGTTAATTGGCAGAAAAAAATGAAGTTTTGAAGACAAATAAAAACATTGAAATGTTAGAAAAAAATAGAAATAATAAAAATAGCTTTTCAAATTGGGATCCAGATAGGAAAAATTTAATAATAAAAATATTAATTTCAATTGGTTTGGTGTTATGTATTTTTGGAATAATGGACAAAATTTTTGAGCATACGATTTTTAATTTTTTCAAGAATTTAACAATGCCTTATTTGGAAAAAACATACGAAGAATCTAAAAAGATGTTTTTAACATTGTCCCTTTTAAAAGGAACAACTGATATTATTGAGGGAAGTACGGTAAATGTCAGTATGATTGTAGGAATGGAAATTGAAATTGGAGATATTATTCAGCCAATTTACGATATGATAAATATTTTGTGGAAAGTTTCGCTTGCAAGTGTAGTAATATTGAAATTAGAAACAATTTATTATGAAATTTTTAAAGTAAAGCTGGCTACAATTTTGACTTTTATTTCACTAATTACAATATTTCCATACACAATTTATAAAAATAAAATTACAGAAATTTTAAAAAAGATTTCTAAATATTCTTTTTTTACATTGCTTTACATTTACATAATTCTTCCAAGTGCAATATTTGTAAATTCCACAATTTCAAGCTATTTTGAAAAAGAATACAAAGAACCTGCAATTGTAGAACTGAATCAGGATTTAAACAGGCTTAATAAAGTAAAAGATGAAATGCTCGTTTTAGACCAATCTAAAAGCATTTTCAACATTCCTGGGCAAATTGATAGTGCAAAAGCTAAAATTGACAATTTTTCAAAAGAAATAAACACTATTTCAAGAGATTTAGTGGAAAATACACCTGTTATTATTGGAATAATTTTATTATCATCAATTGTATTGCCTGTATTGATAGCAGTTTTGCTTTATATGGTTACAAAATCAATTATTTTTGAAAAGATAAACGGGAAAAAAAGTAAAGATTGAGGTTGATTGTTATGTTAGAAAATTTTATGTTAATAATGATTTGCATAATTTTATTTATATTATTTATGAAATTATTTAAGATAGCCTTGTTTTTAATTTTATTGGGAGGGTGCATTTACTTTTTAGGAGGCTTTTACGGAACAATAGTTGCGGTCATTATTTTCTATATAATTAACAGAAATAAAAGCTAAAAAAATTTAAATCTCTAGGTAATATTTTTATTATTTAGGGATTTTTTTATAAAAAATTATGAAAACCAATGATTTCAAAATAAGACCTGTATTTTTGAGACTTTATATGTTAAAATAATACGTAATCATATAAAACTAAAAAAATAATTTAGGAGAAAGTTCACGTGTATAAAATTAAAATTAATAATATGAAATTTCATTCATATATTGGTGTTTATCAGGAAGAAAAGAAAATTGGACAGAATATTGAGATTGATTTGATTATTTCTCTTTCAAAAAAAATTATTAAAGATGACGATATTACCAGTACATTAAGTTACGGTGACTGTTATAGAAAAATTGAAGAAATTGTGAAGGCAAGTAATGTGGATTTGTTGGAAACACTTGCTTTGGAAATTATAGAGGAAATAAAAAAATTGAATGATAAAATTGAAAGCGTTCAGGTGAATATACGAAAATTAGCTGTTCCGATTAACGGAATTTTTGACAGCGTTGAGATTCAGATAAAGGATTAAATTTAGAATTTAGGAGTGAATAAATGAAAAATAAGGTTTATTTGAGTTTGGGAAGCAATATTGGAAATAGACAGGAATATATAGAAAGTGCTATTGAATTAGTTGGGAAAACTGAAGGAATTAAAATATTGAAAAAATCTGGATTATATGAAACAAGTCCAGTTGGATATGTGGAACAGGATTTGTTTTTGAATGCAGTAATTAAAATTGAAACTGATTTTTCAGCAAGAGAAATTTTAAAAATTATTAACAAAATAGAAAACGAATTAGATAGAAAAAGAGAAATCAGATGGGGACCTAGAACAATTGATATTGATATTTTAATTTTTTCAGATAAAAAAATAAACGAAACAGACTTGATAATTCCGCATAAAGAAATGTTGAATCGGTTGTTTGTATTGGTTCCATTAATTGAAATTTACGATGGGGAATATTTTGAAAAAGAAAAAATTATTGAAAGAATAGGGGAATTAGTGGAAGTTGGAAATCAGAAAATAGAAAAATTGTAATTTTGATTTGATTCACTAATTCATTATTTTATGTTTGTGTGTTGTAGTTAAGAAGGAAATTTATTGAATTATTAATTTAACAACTACATTATCGGACGTAATAAAAAAATAACAAAAATAACAAAAAATAACATCATAATAATACAATATAAACAGAAATATGCGATAACGAATGTGAAATATGAATGTATATATAAAGAAAATAAAAATAAATAAAATCAACAACAAAATAAAAATATAAAAAGAAAAGGAAAATTATAAGATAATGACAGAAAATAAAAATTTAGACATAGACAAAAAAACCAGATTAAAAAATATAGAAAATGCAGTGCGAGAAATATTGATAAATATTGGTGAAGATATCAATAGAGAAGGGCTTATTGAAACACCAAAAAGAGTTGCGAAAATGTATGAAGAAATTTTGAGTACGAAAAATATAAATGATTTTGATAATTATAAATTATTTGAAGTTGATTTAGATAATTCACAGGAAATGATACTTATAAAGGATATACCATTTTTTTCAATGTGTGAGCATCATATGTTGCCTTTTTTTGGAAAAGTTCACGTTGCATATATTCCAAGGGAGAATAAAGTTATTGGACTTAGCAAGATACCAAGACTTGTGGAATTTGTTTCACGAAAACTGAGTGTTCAGGAAGAAATTACTGTAAATGTTGCGAAAAAATTGATAGAAATATTAAACCCATTGGGAGTTGCTGTTGTGGTTGAGGCACGACATATGTGCATTGAAATGAGAGGAGTTAATAAAATTGGTTCTGTGACTAGAACTTCATTTTATAGTGGCGAATTTAAGGAGAATATGGATAGGAAGAAGGAGTTTTTGGATGGGATAAAATAAAATTTTAAGGGTATTTTTTTAGTTTGGAGAAAAAATATGATGGAGTTAATAACTAAGGAAAAATTTTATGAATTAATGGAAGAATATTCTGAATATATTTTTTGGCAAAAATACGAGGATATATCTGAAAATTTATTACAAATATTAAAAGAAGATATTTATAAGAATGAAAATTCATACGACATATTGACACCTTTTAAAGAAGGGGGAAAAGATTGGTTATTGAAATATGTATACAAATATCAGCCTAGAACTGGAAAAATTTTAAAGGAAAACTCTAAACTTTTTGGTGGAGTAGATTTAGATACTAAATTAGAGTATACAGAAAAAGGAGAATTGGGAAATACTTTCTTAGGATTAGAATGCAATGATACGATAATTGAGATTGAAAGAGAATTTTATGGAAATAACTTATGTGATAAAGAGGAAAATAAAACTATATCTAAGGAAATAAATAGGTATCATTTTCTTCCAGAAAAAATAAGGATGGCTTATTTTTATAGGTTTAGTGGATTTGGAACTAGGGGAATCGGATCTGTATTACCTTGTAACAGCTGGGATAGTTTTGATGGATATATGGACTCGTACAAAATTCCTAAAGGGAAACAGAAGAAATGGTATAAATGGATGGAACAATTTATGCCGAAATTTGATTTGAAATCATTGGGCGGAACGTGTACGGATTTTATGAGTTTTTTGGATACAAGATATGAAGGAAATGAAAATGAAATTGAAACAACGCTATTTGTGAAGACACATTTAAAAGATGGAATTGTATATGCAATACAAAATGGCGATATAGAAAATATGAAGATACTTAGCAACCCAGCTGAAGCGATAGATAGATATTGTGAATATGTTTTGACAATGCACAAGACGGATTTTGATTTTACCCCGTATTTTGAAGCACTAGAAAAACTGGATGGAAAAGGAACAACTAGTATTTCTATGGAAGAGGAAGATTTGTATATGGTGGAAATAAGGGTGGCATATATAAAAGGTAAATATATAGGTAACAAAGAAAAGGAGTTAAAATGGTATGAACAGATGAAATGGTATTTAGATTTTCATTCATTTGAAAATAATTATGTAAAATTAAGAACAGATAATGGTTGGCTAAATCAAGATAATTCATTAAAATATTTAGATACATCAACAGATAAAAGAATAAAAGAAATGATAGAAAAAAATGAAGTTGAAGAAATACAAATTTTTTCGATTTTAGATAGAGGAAAACCAACTGGTGAAAGTGATGCTGTTGTTTTTATAACATTTAATAAAAAAGAAGGATTAACTACTTTTCACGTATGGGATGATTATACCGAAGAAACGGATATGAATGAAAAAATAAATGAAATGAAATTGTTAATAGAACCAGAAATAGAAGAAATATTCGACTGGAAATGCAAAAATAAATTTCCTTATAATTATGTAAAGTTTGGAAAAAAAGGATTAATCCCTGAAGCGAAAATAGATAGAATTTATAAGAAAACAACGAAGTGAGCAATAAAAAATGTGTAAAAAAACTAATTATTATATAAGACAAATAAATGGCAATAAAATAAATTTAGAAGAAGCATTAGAAATGTTTGAAATAAAATATAAAAAGTCACTAAAATTTAAATATGTTTCACAAGGAGCAGGGTTAGATTTGATTGATGTAGTAGAAAATAATCATTATATATCTAAAAGTTTAAGCATAAAAATACTAAATGGAAAAATTTTTTTGGAAGTATTTGATGAAGATGAGGAAGAAGATTATGAATATTATTATTATATAAATCCAAATACACCGACAGCATTGACATATTATCCAAATTATCCAGATTTAATAGATAATAATCTGCATAAAGTTCCTTTAAGTATGTTTACGGAAGATAAAGAATTTGTTTGTGAAGTTATAAAAGATTTTTTTGATAAAGGAAATACTGAAAAAATAAAGGAGAACTATATAAAAAATAAATCATTGATGGATAAGTATAGAGAATAAAATTAATAAAATAGGGAGCAATTATGATAAAAGGCGAAGAAATGTTAAGAGATTTTAAAAAAGAAAAAGAAATGCCAACAGAAATTATTGAAAA
>ERZ773014.873-NODE-873-length-19764-cov-11.666041_pt1 | contig 19764 bp, 17 predicted proteins | sample MGYA00580841_ERZ773014 | MGnify/ENA primary metagenome ERZ773014 (study PRJEB29015, sample SAMEA2737989) | human oral metagenome | biome: human oral; feature: human-associated habitat; material: dental | place: China | collected 2067 ...
GACACAGCACTGCGTGACAAGATGAACGCCCGCGTGCACCCGATCATCCGCGCGGTGGTGGAAGATTGCCTGGATGCAGCTCACATGGCGGGGATTCCGGCAGTGGTGCTTGACGTTCCGCTTCTCTTTGAGGCGGGATGGGATGCCCTCACCACTGATACGTGGGTGGTTAGCCTTCCACCGTCGGAGCAGCTGGCACGCCTCCTCGCGCGTGACCATACGATGGATGAGGCAGAGGCACGTGCGCGTATTGATGCGCAGATGCCGCTGGCAGAGAAATGCATGCGGGCAGATGTGGTGATCGATAACAGTGGGACAAGGGATGAGACAAAAAAGTGTGTGGAGAAACTATGGAAGACGTGCATCGCGCATACGTAATCTGCGGCTTCGGCTATGGCTGCTGCTGCGGCTGATTGTCGCAGCAGTGATTGCCTTTGTCCTCATCGGCGGCTGGACGCTCGTCGAGCGGACATGGATTTACCCCTATGATTACCGCAGCTACATCGAGACGAGTGCTGCACAGCAGCGCACGGATCCGTATCTCGTTGCCGCCGTTGTCAAGCATGAGAGCAAGTTCCAGACAACGGCGTGCTCGGACGGCGGTGCGGTCGGACTGATGCAGCTCATGCCGCAGACTGCGGCATGGATTGCGGGGCAGCTCGGGGAACCGTTTACGGAGGACTATCTCTACGACCCTGCGCTCAACATCCGCTATGGCGTGTGGTATCTTGCAGAGCTGGAGCGTGAGTTCGGAGGCAACGACATTCTCGCACTTGCTGCGTACAACGCAGGACGCGGGAATGTGCGCGACTGGATGGAGCGCAGTCACTGGACGGATCAGTTTGATGAAATCGATGCGATCCCCTATCCGGAGACGCGGCTCTACGTGCGCCGCGTTCTGGAGGACAGGGAACACTATAAGAGGCTGTATGAGAAATGACGAAGACATACCGCATCCTTCCGTGTGCAGCGGATCTGCTGCTGCGCCTGCTGCACGGGCTCGCTCTTGACGATGAGGAGCGGGCTCTTTTGCGTGCCTGTGCGGTGCGTCATGTCGAGGTACGCGGCGATACGTGGGAAATCGTTGTCGGCACGCAGATGATCATGGACGACGCACTCATAGACCGCGCCGCAGCACAGGTAGCAGAAAACTATCAGCTGTCGCAGGTGCTCATCCAGCAGAATATCGTTGCACTCGCACCTGCTGTTGCCCCTCTGTGGGAGAGTATCGTTCGCGATGCCGCCGCCGGGGATGCCGTTCTCTATCACACACTGATGCAGGCGGACTATGCCGTGGACGGAAATGTGATACGCCTTTCTGCACCGGGAACGTTCGGTGCGGAACTGTTCGCACAGAGCGGTGCGGCAGGGCGCATCGAGAGTGCCGTGCGCACCCGTGTCGGCTGTGCCTGCCGCGTCGTCTGCGAGGAGTCCGCGCTCAGCGGTGCGCTCCCTGGGGCAGACTGGATCCCACCCGCTGTACCTGCCGTTCCGGCGAAGGCCGCCGCCCCGTCTGCGGCACCTGCGCATACGGCAAAGAATGCGAAGACGAAGAGACTTTCCCCCGAGGTTATTATCGGGCGCGGTGTGTCGGGCGAGGTGCGTGAGCTGGGCGTAATCGAGGATGAAGTAAAGAACGTTGTCCTCGAGGGTGAGGTCTTTGACCCACAGGCGAATCAGCTGAAGTCCGGCGCCTACATCCTTCTTCTCAAATTTGCCGATGCGACGAACGGCATCAGCTGCAAGAAATTCTTCTCCGCACGAGGAAAGACGACGCAGGAGGAGATCGATGCAGAGGTCGTGCGCATTCTCAAGGCGATCGGCAAGGGCGGGGCTGTGCGTATCCAAGGAAAAATCGAATACGATAAATTCATCAGCGACTACGTGCTCTTTATCGACAGCATGGAGAAGCGCAGTGTCCCGCAGCGCGAGGATACGTCGGAGGAAAAACGTGTCGAGCTGCACGCGCATACGAAGATGAGTGCGCTCGATGCCGTCGTCCCGCCCAAGGTGCTTGTCGAGACGGCGGCGCGCTGGGGCTGGCCGGCGGTCGCCATCACCGACCACGGCGTCGTGCAGGCATTCCCCGAGGCGATGAATACGGCGCGTGCCCTCGCGAAAAAGGGCATCGACATCAAGATCATCTACGGCATGGAGGGCTATCTTGTCGACGGCGAGGACGACGCCCGTGCCTTTCACATCATCTTTTTGGCAAAGAACAAGACGGGGCTCTATAACCTCTATAAGCTCGTCTCGCTCTCGCACATCCGCTACTTCCGCGGGACGAAGAAGCGCGGCCGCCCGCGTGTGCCGCGTGCCGTCCTGCAGCAGCACCGCGAGGGGATTATCGTCGGCTCCGCATGTGAGGCAGGCGAGCTGATCCGCGGCATTGTCGCGGGGCGCCCCGATGCGGAGCTGGAGGAGATGGCGCAGTTCTACGATTTCCTCGAAATCCAGCCCATTCACAACAATGACTTTTTGAAATTTGACGATCGTTTCCCCATGCAGACGGACGAGGATCTCAGGGACATCAACCGCAAGGTGGACGAGCTGGCGCGCAAACTGGGAAAACCCCTGATTGCGACCTGCGATGTGCATTTCCTCAATCCCGAGGATGCCGTCTACCGCGCCATGATCCAAAAGGCGAACGGTTACCGCGACGCCGAGCGTCAGCCGCCCCTCTATCTGCGCACGACGGAGGAGATGCTCGCGGAGTTCGACTACCTCGGTGCGGAGCGCGCCTACGAGTGTGTTGTGACAAATCCGCGCCGCATCGCGGAGGAGACGGAGCGCTTTCTCCCGATCCCCGATGAGCTCTATGCGCCGATGGTACCGGGCGCGGAGCGCGAGATTCAGGAGATGTCCTACGCACGCGCGCGGAAACTCTACGGCGAGAATCTGCCGAAGATCGTCTCCGACCGCCTCGAACTCGAGCTGAAGCCGATCCTCCGGCATGGATTTGCCGCGCTCTACATCATCGCCCAGCGCCTCGTGAAAAAATCCAACGACGACGGCTATCTCGTCGGCTCGCGCGGATCGGTCGGCTCCTCCTTTGTCGCGACGATGATCGGCGTCACCGAGGTCAACCCGCTGCCGCCGCACTACCGCTGTCCGCACTGTCAGTACAATCGGTTCATCGACGACGGTTCGGTCGGGAGCGGCTTTGACCTGCCGTCCGCGGACTGTCCCGTCTGCGGCACGCCGCTCATCAAGGACGGACATAACATCCCGTTCGCCGTATTCCTCGGCTTTGACGGGGACAAGGTGCCCGATATCGATCTGAACTTTTCGGGCGACTATCAGCCCGTCGCGCACAAGTACACGGAAGTTCTCTTCGGCAAGATGAATGTATTCCGTGCGGGTACAATCGCAGGCCTCCAGGACAAGAATGCCTACGGCTATGCCATGCACTACTACGAGGATCAGGGCGCGGCGAAGGGCCGTCCCTACATCGAGCACATGATGCGCGGCTGCATGGGGGTCAAGGCAACGACGGGCCAGCATGCGGGCGGCATCATGGTCGTTCCGCGCGACATGGACGTGCACTATTTCACGCCCATCCAGCGCCCTGCGAACAATATGGAGTCAGATACACTCACGACCCACTTTGATTACCATTCCATCAGTGAGCGCCTCGTCAAGCTCGATATTCTCGGACACGATGATCCGACGGTCATCAAGATGCTCGAGGAGCTGACGCACCGCGACCCCGAGACCATCCCGTTTGACGATCCCGCGACCATGTCCATTTTCACCTCGACCGACGCGCTCGGCATCACGCCTGAGGATCTCGGGGCGAATATGGGGACGTACGGCATCCCGGAGTTCCGCACGTCGTTTACGCAGAAGATGATTGACGACTCGAACCCCGACTGTTTCGCCGATCTCGTGAGGATCTCTGGCTTTTCCCATGGGACGAACGTCTGGCTCGGCAATGCGCAGGATCTCATCAAGGCGGGCACAAGTACGCTGAAGGATGCGATCTCCGCGCGCGACGACATCATGAACTACCTCATGCAGAACGGTATCGACCCGCTGCTGTCGTTCCAGACGATGGAGAATGTGCGAAAGGGCAGGGGCATTGCTGCCGATGTGGTGGAGAAACTGCGCGCGGGCGGGATTCCCGAGTGGTACATCGAGTCCTGTCAGAAGATCAAATACCTCTTCCCGCGCGCCCATGCGACCGCGTACGTCATGATGGGCTACCGCATCGCGTTCTGCAAGGTGCACTATCCGCTCGCCTACTACGCCGCTTACTTTTCCATTCGCGCCGCAGAGTTCGATGCGAATATCATCTCGAAGGGCAAGGATGCCGTGCGTGCGGCAATCGACGCGCTCCTCGCCGAGGCGCGCGAGCACCGCGGCAAGCTGGACAACAAGAAGCAGGACACGCTCATCGTTCTGCAGCTTGCCTGGGAGATGTATTTGCGCGGTTTCTCCTGTGAGCCCGTCGATCTTTATGCGTCTGACGCAGAGAAGTTCATCCTGCACGAAACCTCCCTTTTGCCTCCCTTCACTGCCATTCCGGGCATGGGACAGAAGGCGGCGCAGGCGATTGTCGAGGCGCGGCGGGACGGACGGTTCATCTCCGTCGAGGATCTCGCGACGCGCGCTCATGTGCCCGCGCCTGCCATTGAGGTACTGCGTACGCACGGCTGCCTCGACGGCATGATGGAGAGCAATCAGGTTGAGCTGTTTGCGTAAAATTTCATAGAAAAAAGAAGGGGTCTGGTGCGAAGCGAAAAACTTTGTACCAGACGCCTTCTTTTTATCAGTACTTCGTTTGTTATACAGTTGGATCCTGTGCGAGGATAGGCGCGAGAGCCTCCTCGTCCTCGGTGACGAAGAGCGTTTTCTCATGGGTAAAGCGGACGAAGCCGGGGACGGATCCCGAGGGCTTTTTGACGAAGCGGATGGCGGTGTAGTCGACGGGGACGGTCGAGGAGCCGCGTGCCTTGCTGAAATGTGCCGCAATCTGTGCAGCGAGGTGGAGCGTTTCCTCGCTCGGGGCCTCGCCGCCCGTGCGCAGGATGACGTGTGAGCCGGGGATATCGCGCACGTGCAGCCAGAGATCCGTCGGCGCGGCCGTCCGAAAGGTGAGCGCGTCGTTCTGCGTGTTGTTCTTGCCGACGAGGATCGTCATGCCGTCGGGCGCGGTAAAGGAAAAGGGCTGGGCACGGCGATCCTTGTTCTTCCTTGGCATCTTCTCGTGCAGGTAGCCCGAGGCGATCAGCTCCTCCTGAATCTCTGCGATCTCGGCGAGCCGCGTGGAGGAGTCGAGCGATGCCTCGATGCTCTCGAGATGGCGGATGTTCGCACGGCACGCATCCTGCTGGACGGCGAGGAGTTTCTGCGCGCGCTTCAGTTTGTCGTACTTCTTATAGTATGCCTGCATGTTTTGGATGATGCTCAGACGGCGGTCGAGCGGGATGGTGAGCGCCTCTCCTGTCTCGCTGTAGATGTTCGTGACCGTGACCGCATCGTCGACATGATCCGCATAGTTGTATTGATAGGTCATGAGGTTGTCAGCGGCGATCTTCTGCTCCTCGGCATTTTCGGCGGCGGCGATCTCCGCACCGAGCTTCTCGTATTTCTCCCGCGCGCGGGTGAGCTCCGTGCGCACGAGGCGGCGGAAGCGCTCACGGTCGGGAATGACGTAGCTGCCGAGCCGCCGATCTGCGTCCATCATGAGAGCACTGACCGTGGGATAGGAGAGGCATGTCGTTTTCGGCAGGGCGCTGAGCGGGAACGCAGCCATCGCAGTGACCTTGCCGTTTTCGTCAAGGCGCAGGGAGGGGGCGGGCTTTTCCATCCATGTGCGCAGTTCGGTCAGTGCATCCGCGAGCGCGGTGAAGTCCGTATCGTCCAGACGGGCGACGGGGATGTTCGGCGTGAGTCCCGCGAGGAATGCCGCTTCCTTTGCCGAGACGGGACCAAAGCCGAGGACAGCACTGATGAGTGCCTGAAAGAGCTTCGCTTCGGGGTCCGCTTGTATGCGTGCGATAATATCTGCTGTGTTCGCCGTGAAGAGATCGCATTTTTCCTGTGCGGGCGGGAGAATGTAGGGAAGTCCTTTGTAGACGGTGCGCACGCGGCTCGTGTTCTCGCCGATGCGCCGCAGTGCCTCGGTGATGATGCCGTTCTCGTGGAGGATGATGTTGCTGTACTTGCCGATGAGCTCGAGCGTGAGCGTGCGCGTGACGATGCGGCCGCCGGCTGCGATGACGTCGATGTCGAGATGGATGATGCGGTCACGCCCCTCCTGCTGCACGGCGGCGATGCGTCCGGTCTCAAGCTGCTTGCGCAGGAGCATGACGAAGGTCGGGGGCTCGGCAGGATTCTCGGGAGCCGTCTCGATGAGGTGCGCCGAGGGATTGCCCGCATTTGTATTGATATAGAGCAGCAGGTTCTGTCCCGGCTGGCGGATGCCGAGGACGATGGACTGCTTGTTCGGCTGGTTGATCTTGTCGATGCGCCCGCCCGTGAGAGCATCTGCGAGCTCGCGCACGAGGGCGGACATGGAGAAGCCGTCAAGGCTCATCGTATCACCTTTCTTTTTCTTTATTGGATGAGGAAAATTTTAGGAAGCACGGATAAATTTGGCATACTTCATTTTATCAGTGATTCCTGTACACGTCAAAAAATTGATGCGCAAGCCGGTGAATTTCATTTTATCAGCGATTTCCTAGGCGTATTGCCGTCCCTGCATGTTGTGCCAATTATCATCATATGGGGAGAGTGTGTGCCTTGCGCACAGCTGTTATTCATACTATAATAGGGGAGATAATACAATGAGGAAAGGGAATTTATGAAATTCAGCAAATGGCAGGGCTGCGGCAATGATTTTGTGATCGTGGATTTTCTCGATCATGAACCAGTGGACTTCGCGGTACTTGCGCGCGAGATGTGCGACCGTCATTTCGGCGTCGGTGCGGACGGGCTGATGGCGGCGTGCCCCTCAGAAACGGCGGACGTGCGGATGCGCGAGTTCAATCCTGATGGGACAGAGCCGGAGATGTGCGGGAACGGCATCCGTTGTTTTTCGCGCTGGCTCTATGAACAGGGGTACGTGACGAAGGACGAGTTCACCGTCGAGACATTGGCGGGGACGATGGTGCCGCGCGTCATTGTGCAGGACGGCACCGTGTCGGCGGTCGCTGTGGATATGGGCATTCCCGTGCTTGAGGGGGCGCGTATCCCCGTGGCGGGCTTCGGTACGGAGCACGTTGTGGCACAGCCCATCACGGTCGCGGGCAAGGAATACGCGATGACCTGTGTCTCGATGGGCAACCCGCACTGCGTGGTCTTTGTGGATGATGCAGACGGCTTTCCTCTGGAAAAGCTCGGTGCCCAGTTTGAGCATCACACGGCGTTTCCGCATAAGATCAATACGGAGTTCGTCGAGGTGCGTGACCGCCGCCATGCGCGCATGCGCGTCTGGGAACGCGGCGCAGGCATTACGCTCGCCTGCGGGACAGGGACGTGCGCGACGCTGACGGCAGGCGTGCTGAACAATGTGCTTGACCGTGAGGCGGCGATTGAGGTGGACGGCGGCGTGATCCATGTGGCGTGGCGCGAGGACGGTCATATCGTGATGACAGGTCCTGCCGAGCAGGTGTTTACGGGTGAGTGGCCGGGGGTGCGATGAGTACGCAGCGCAGGAGTATGACGGGCTACGGCGCGGGAACGGCGGAGACGGCGGACTACAGCGTCGTGGTCGAGATGAAGGCGGTCAACCAGCGCTTTCTCGAGATCACGCCGCACATGCCGCGTGCCTTTGGCGCATGGGAAGGCGATCTGCGGGATCTCATCCGTACGCGCGTGGCGCGCGGCAAGCTCGATGTCTATGTCAGCTTTGAGGATCGCAGTGAGAAACGCTATGCCGTTCATGTCAACGAGGGGCTTGCCCGCGCCTATTATGCGGCGCTCGGCCGTGTGGCGCATGCCGTGGACGCACCGCTGTCGGACGGCGTGCGCATGACGGCGGCGTACGAGGGCGTCATCACGATCAGCGAGGATGCAGATCTCTCGGGGGCGCGCTCGGTCTTTTTGGACGCTGCCGCGCAGGCCCTCGATGCGCTCGATGTCATGCGCCTCGCTGAAGGCGCGCATATCGTGCGCGACTTTGAAAAGCGTCTCGCGCGCCTTGAGGAGCAGCGCGAAGAGGTAAAGCAGCATGCACCGCAGATCGCAGCGGACTATCGTGCCCATCTCACCGCGGTGCTGGCAGAGTTTCGCGCCGTAATGCCCGATGAGACACGCATCATGCAGGAGGCAGCACTCTATGCCGACCGCGTGAATGTGACGGAGGAGCTCGTTCGTCTGGCGAGTCACTTTGCCCAGTTCCGCACGATCCTCGCAGAGGAGGAGCCTGTCGGGCGGCGGCTCGATTTCCTGCTGCAGGAGATCAACCGTGAGACGAATACAATCGGCTCAAAAGTGAACAGTGCAGCCATCCAGCAGGTGGTCGTCGCGATGAAGAACGAGGTGGAGAAGCTGCGCGAGCAGGTGCAGAATTTGGAGTGACCGATGGAGACAGTCAACGTTGGGTTTGGCGACATTGTCCTGACGGGACGCATGGTCGCCATTGTCGCGCCGACCTCCATGTCCGTCAAGCGTATGGTGCAGGATGCACGCGATGCGGGGCGGCTGATCGATGCGACGTACAAGCGTCGGACGCGCGCTGTTGTCGTCATGGACAGCGGGCATATCGTCCTCTCGGCCCTTTTGCCGGAGACGATTGCAGGGCGCATGGGAACACGGAAGGAGGAGGAGACATGAAAAAAGGGCTGCTGATTGTGGTCTCGGGCGCATCGGGCACAGGAAAGGGAACGGTCTGCAAGGAACTCCTTGCCCGTGAGCGCGGTGTCGCCTTTTCGGTTTCTGCCACGTCGCGCACCCCGCGTGAGGGGGAGCAGGACGGACGCGAGTATTATTTTCGCACGCGCACGGAGTTCGAGACGATGATCGCAGAAGGGGCGTTTCTCGAGTACGCTGATGTGTACGGCAACTACTACGGCACGCCGCTCGCTCCGATTGAGGCACGCCGCAGTGCGGGCGAGGACATCCTGCTTGAGATCGACACGCAGGGCGCGCTGAATGTGATGGAGCGCTGCCCCGACGGCACGTTCATCTTCCTCCTGCCGCCCTCCCTTGAGGAGCTGCGCCGCCGCATTACGGGGCGCGGCACAGAATCCAAGGAGAGCCTTGCGCGGCGCCTTGCAGCGGCACGCGACGAAATCCGACTCGGCAGGCGCTACCGTTACGCCGTACTCAATGATACAGTGGAGAATGCGGCGGCACAGATTCAGACGATCCTTGCGGCGGAGCGGCTGCGCGCAGATATGAATCCAAGCCAGTTTGATATATGAAAGGCAGAAATAACAATGAAGACGAATGTAGAAATCGGCATGGTCAACCCTTCGACGGATGAACTGATGACGAAGGTGGACAGCCGCTACGGGATGGTGGTGCTCGCGGCAAAGCGTGCACGCCAGATTCTTGAGGGAGATCCCATCAAGTCTGAGCGTGCACGCTCGACGAAAAATGTCACGAATGCATTTGAGGAGATTGCCGAGGGCAAGATCAGCTACAACCTCTGCATGGAGAGTGTCTGACATGGGAACGCTCGCACGACGGCGCATCGTTCTCGGCGTGACGGGCGGGATCGCCGCCTTTAAGGCGGTTGAGGTCGCGAGCCTTCTGCGCAAGGAGGGAGCGGAGCTGCGCGTCGTCATGACGCGGGCGGCAGCCTCCTTCGTCACGCCGCTCACCTTCCGTGAGGTCGCCAATGCTCCCGTGGCAGAGACCATGTGGGGGGCGCCGCAGCATCACACGGCGCATATCTCTCTGGCGTCCTTTGCTGAGATGGTGCTCGTCGCGCCCGCTACGGCAAATTTCCTCGCGAAGGCGGCGGCGGGCATTGCCGACGACATGCTGACGACGACATTGCTCGCGACGCGCGCACCGCTCCTCTTCGCCCCGGCAATGAACACGGTCATGTGGGAGAATCCCGTCACACAGGAGAATGTACGGCGTCTTTCCGCACGTGGTGTACAGATCATCCCCCCCGCCGTAGGGATGCTTGCCTGCGGCACCACAGGCGCGGGCCGCCTGCCTGAGCCGGAGGAAATTGTGCGCGTTGTAAAGGAGCATTTCACCCGCAGCGAGAGCCTCGCGGGGCGGCGCATCCTCGTGACGGCGGCAGGGACGGAGGAGCCGCTCGATCCGGTGCGCTACCTCGGCAACCGTTCGACGGGACGCATGGGCTACGCCGTTGCGGAAGAGGCGGCGCGGCGCGGCGCAGAGGTCATCCTCGTCTCCGGCCCCACGCCGCTCGAAACGCCCGCAGGTGTGCGGCGCGTGGATGTGCGTACGGCACGCGAGATGTATGCAGCAGTGCTTGCTGACTATGACGGCGTGGATGCGGTCATCAAGGCGGCGGCGGTCGCTGACTATCGTCCTGCAGAGACGGCGGAGCAGAAGATCAAGAAATCGGAGGGAACGCTGACCCTCACCCTGACGCGCAATCCCGATATTCTCTATGAACTGGGACAGAAAAAGACGCATCAGGTGCTCGTCGGCTTTGCGGCAGAGACGCAGAACGTGGAGGAGTATGCGCGTGACAAACTTCGGAAGAAGAATCTCGACTTTATTGTGGCGAACAACGTCGCGGAGCAGCATGCGGGATTTGCTGTTCCGACGAACCATGTGCAGATTTTCTATGCGGACGGTCGTATAGAGGAGTGCCCCATGATGGAGAAGACCGCGCTCGCGGGTGTGATCCTCGATCGGCTGGAGAATGTATTTTCTTGACCCGCACACGGTAAAATTTGCCCTTGACAAAGTGAATGGCATTCACTATAATACATTATATAGAAATGAATATACCTCATCCAGAGCAGCGGAGGGAATGGCCCGATGAAGCTGCGGCAACCATGGCAATGTGTGCCAACGGTGCCAATTCCTATAGGTGGAGCGCCTATGAGATGAGAGCGGCAGAAATCACAGCCTCCCACATCTCGGCGGGAGGCTTTTCTTATGGAAAATGGAGAGGGACGACCTATGAACTAGGGGAGGTTCTACATGAAGAAAATGCTCTTTACATCCGAATCCGTCACCGAAGGACATCCGGACAAACTCGCTGACCAGATCTCGGACAGCATTCTTGATGCGATCCTTGCACAGGATCCAATGGGGCGTGTCGCCTGTGAGACGCTCGTCACGACGGGACAGGCGCATGTCGTCGGCGAGATTTCGACCTCGTGCTATGTCGATATCCCGAAGATCATTCGCCAGACCGTGCGCGAGATCGGCTACACGAATGCCAGCTACGGCTTTGATGCCGACACCTGCGGTATCCTTGTTTCGCTCGACGAGCAGTCGCCGGATATCGCACAGGGCGTTGACCGCGCAATCGAGTCGCGCGAGGGCGATATGGACGCAGCAGAGGCGATTGGTGCCGGCGACCAGGGCATGATGTTCGGCTATGCGACGAACGAGACGCCTGAGTATATGCCGCTCACGACCGTGCTCGCCCACAAGCTGGCACGCCGCCTGACCGAAGTGCGCAAGAACGGGATGCTTCCATACCTGCGTCCCGACGGAAAGACGCAGGTCACCGTCGCCTATGAGGACGGCAAGCCCGTCTATGTTGATACGGTTGTCATTTCGACCCAGCACGACGAGGCTGTTGATCTCGCAACGATCCGCAAGGACATGATCGAGAAGGTCATTAAGGAGATCATCCCGGCAGAACTCCTGCGTGCGGAGACGAAGTATTTCGTCAATCCGACGGGCAAGTTCGTCATCGGCGGCCCGCACGGCGACTCGGGCCTTACGGGGCGCAAGATCATCGTCGACACGTATGGCGGCTGGGCGCGTCACGGCGGCGGTGCCTTCTCGGGCAAGGATCCCACGAAGGTGGACCGCAGTGCAGCGTATGCGGCGCGCTATGTGGCGAAGAACATCGTCGCGGCGGGGCTCGCTGACCGTGTAGAGATCCAGCTTGCCTACGCCATCGGTGTGGCACATCCCGTTTCCGTCATGGTCGAGACATTCGGCACGGGCAAGGTCGATGAGGAGAAAATCGTCGCACTGGTCAAGAAAACATTCGATCTGCGCCCTGCGGGCATCATCAAGATGCTCGACCTGCGCCGTCCCATCTACCGCCAGACGGCAGCGTACGGACACTTCGGGCGTACGGACGTCGATCTGCCGTGGGAGCACACGGACAAGGCGGCACTTCTGAAGAAGGAAGCCGGGCTGTAAGGCGTTGGACTGATACGGTCTAAGACATAAAATTGGGCTGCTGTACGAAGAGAGAAAAATTCGTACAGCAGCCCTTTTTGGACATTTTTATTTCTTTTCCTTCATTCCGATGGTCAGTTCATTCACCAGCGGGATGCGCTCTCCGATGCGCCGCATGATGACCGCGCCGCACAGCGACAGCAGAAGCGCTGCCGCATACATGGCGAGGGCGAGCGGGGCGGTCAGTATGTGTCCTGTCCGATGGAGGACAGCGAGCAGATAGGTGATCGCCATCGGGTGGGCGAGATAGATGAAGTAGGAGTGCTTTCCGAGGATCTGAAACGCACGCCCCGGCATAGTCTCTGTCCCCAGCCGTGTGAAGAACGCAAAGAGTGCGAGCGATGCGCCGATGGTGTAGAAGATGCCGAGCGGTGAAAGCTGATGTGCGGTATAGATTCCCTCAAGCGGGGTATAGCCGTCCACGAGGAGCAGTTTGTAGTACCATGCGAGGAGGGCGATGAGGCTCAGAATACCGAACGCATAGAGCTGACCCGCTCGGTGCAGCATCCACGCGCGGAATGTCTCCCAGTGGAGGGCTATATAGCCGCCGAGAAGGAAGATAAAGACGTAATGCACGACCCAATAGTTCAGCCGATAAAAGAGCAATGCACGCAGAAGCGATCCCTCGGGCAGTCCGTAGACGTAGAGGTTGAACGCCGTATCGAAGCTTGACCAGTAGTCAAAGGCAATCTGGAGAGCGAGGATGCCCATGAGCAGCGGAAGCGTCATGCGGCGCAGGAGGATGCGCCAGAGCGGCATCAAGAGGTAGAACCAGATCAGAATGACCATGAAGTAGAGCTGATACTTTGCGTTGCCGAAAAAGAGAATCCCCGGAATGGACAGAAGAGGCGGAAAACCGACACCGTAGTGCCATGCGTCATGAAGAAGATAAAAGAGCGACCAGATGAGGTAGGGAATGACGACAGCATGGGTACGGCGCCTGAGGAAATCCCGATAGGAAAACGGAGCGGATGGGGATTTTCCATAGAACAGACCGAACGCTGAGATAAAGAAAAAAATCGGCACGCTAAAGCGCGTGCCGATGTCGAAAAGCGCTACCAGATGAATGTTTGGCGATGGGTTGGCGAGATACTCCGCGCCGATATGGATGCCGATCACGCCCATCATAGAGATGCCGCGAATTGCCTCGACAGCAGATACGCGCGGGCGCTTACTCGACGACATAGGTCACGTTGACCGTAGCAGCGACCGAGAGTTCGCCTGGTGCGATCGGCGTCGCTGCGGCCGATGCGCCCTTCGCCATCATCATTGGCATATAGTTTTCGTTGCGCGGCATGTCTGCCTGTGTGTCGGCGTAGACGTTTGCGATGCGGACGAGGCGGACGCCAAGTGCACTGGCGACCGCCTGTGCCTTCTCTTTTGCGCCGCGTACCGCATCTGTGAGAGCCTCATTTTTCGCGGCGCTCGTATCGCTCGCCGTGAAGTTCAGCGAGTCGATGCGGTTCGCCCCATTTGCAAGTGCTGCGTCGATGATCTTACCGACATTGTTGAGGCTGCGCACGGTGATGACGACGGAGTTCTGTGCCGTATAGCCGATGACTTCGCTGCGGCTGCCGTCGCGCATATCGTAACGCTGTGAAAAGTCATAGTGCACGGTCTGAATGTCGCGGTCGGCGACACCGAGTGCGCGGACGGCATTGTGGACACGTGCCGTCTGTGCGGCGTTCTCTGCGTGCGTGCGTGCAGCATCCGCCTCCTCCGTGACAACGCCGACAGTGATCTCCGCCGTATCGGGGGCAACGTAGGCGGTGCCCGTTCCCCCGATCGTGATCGTCGCGGGCGTGGGTGCCGTGGTCTCGGCAGCGGATGCCGCTCCCATTGGCAGGGCAAGTGCGAGTGCGAGCACAGAGGTGCGCGCGAGCGAAGTGAACGAAATCTGCTTCATGAAAATCCTCCGTTCTTTAGAGCAAAACGCCTAAAACTGTGTTCATTATAGCATAATCTCGCAGAGGTTCAATGAAATCAGCATTAACCGAGTTCGGCGTATAGCTGCTCATTATATTTCTTTGCCGCCACGTATGCCCAGATCGCGCAGATCGGCCATGTAAGGAACACACCAAATCCAAGTGTGAAGATTCCGATGACAATGTTGACGAGAAACATGATGAGTGCACCCTTAAGTGTCGCGTAGCACATGCCGAGCGGACCAAAGAAGAATCCGAGACCCGCGGCAAGCCCGACATTTTTCGTCGACTTTACAATGATCGTCTGCGGCCTCTGCGGCGTGTTTTGTTCTTGCTGCGGCTGCTGTGTGTTCTGCTCCTGATCCATGGTACATCTCCTTTTCAATAAAGAACTGCGTATAAAAATCACTTTAGAGTATACCGAAAAAAGCCATGGATTGCAAACAGGAAAATTCGAGACTCGAAGCGCGCATAGAAAGAATTTGACTTTTTGTCATTTTTCGTGTACGATAGACATAGTTTTGCATCACCTTTATCTAGTGGTGCGTAGAAACAGGGGGAACGATATATGGCAAAAGAGACATTTGAGTTTCAGGCAGAGACAAAACAGCTTCTCGAGCTGATGATCCACTCGATCTATACAAACCGCGAGATTTTTCTGCGCGAGTTGATTTCAAATGCGTCGGATGCGATCGACAAGCTCCACTTTGAGAGTCTGACGAACCGCGACATCCTTGAGGGCAACGAAAACTATGAGATTTTCCTCGTCCCGGATAAGGACAGCAAGACGCTGACGATCTCCGATAACGGCATCGGCATGTCGCGTGCAGAGGTCGTGGAGAACATCGGAACGATTGCAAAGTCGGGCACGAAGGCATTCATGGAGCAGCTGGCAAAGGCGAAGGAGGAAAACGGCGGCGCACCGGACAAGGATCTGATCGGACAGTTCGGCGTGGGCTTCTACTCTGCGTTCATGGTTGCAGAGCGCGTGACGATCGTGACGCGCCGTGCCGGTGAGACGCAGGCAACGCGCTGGGAGTCGGCGGGCGACGGCAGCTATACGATTGAGGATGCAGAGAAGGAGTCGCGCGGCACGACGGTGACGATCCACCTCGCGAAGGAGTTCACGGAGGGCGAGACGGACTACACGGATACGTTTGTGCTCGAGAGCCTCGTAAAGAAGTACTCCGACTACGTGCGCTATCCGATCCGCATGAACGTGACGACGGAGGAGATGCCGCGCGACGATGAGGGGAAAATCATCGAGGGTGCGGAGAAGATCAAGAAGACGGAGCTGCGCACGCTGAACTCGATGCAGCCGCTCTGGACGCGCGCGAAGTCCGAGATCAAGGCGGAGGAGTACAACGATTTCTTCCGCGACCAGTTCCACGAGTGGGAAGCGCCGATGGAGGTGTTCCACACGAAGGCGGAGGGAACGGTGGAGTATACGGCGCTCCTCGAGATCCCGGCGCGAGCTCCGTTCAATCTCTATCAGGCGGACTATGAGCCGGGCATTCAGCTCTACTCGCGCCATGTTTTCATCATGGACAAATGCAAGGATCTGCTGCCGGACTACCTGCGCTTTGTCAAGGGCCTCGTTGACTCGCCCGATCTCTCGCTGAACATCTCGCGTGAGCTGCTGCAGCAGAGCCGTGAGCTGAAGACCATCGGACGCGCACTGGAGAAGAACATTCTCAAGGCACTGGGCAAAAAGCTCGAAAAGAACCGCGAGGACTACGAAAAGTTCTGGGAGCAGTACGGCCGCGCGCTGAAGATCGGCATCTACAACAGCATGTACTCCGGCCGCGATACGGTGGACAAGCTGAAGGATCTCCTGCTCTTCCACAGTTCGAAGGAGGGTAAGCTTGTTTCGCTGAAGGAATACGCTGAGCGGATGCCCGAGGGCCAGAAGAGCATCTACTACGCAACGGCAAAGGATCAGACGACGATTGAGCAGCTGCCGCAGATGGAACAGCTGCGTGAGCGCGGCTTCGAGGTGCTCTTTCTGCTCGACCCGGTGGATGAGTTCGCCATTGAGACTGTGCGCGAGTATGACGGAAAGAACTTCCACTCGATCAGCCGCGGCGACCTCGATCTTGGTGATGCGGAGAGCGAGGCGGCGAAGAAGGAAACGGAAGACATCGCCAAGGCGAACGACGATCTCATCAAGGACGTAAAAGAAGCCATCGGTGACAAGGTCGCTGAGGTGAAGATATCACAGCGTCTGCGGTCGAGTGCCGTCTGTCTTGTCGCGGATGAGGCGGGCCCGTCGCTCTCAATGGAGCAGACCTTTGCCGAGATGAATAATCCGATGTTCAAGGCGCGGCGCATTCTTGAGATCAATCCGCATCATGAGCTTTTTGCAAAACTGCAGCAGGTGCACGCGGCAGGCAAGGACAGCGAGGAGTTCAAAGACTACTGTGATCTGCTCTACACGCAGGCGCTGCTCATCGAGGGGATTCTGCCGGAGAACCCCGTCGCCTTTGCACAGAAGCTTGCCAAGATGATGGCGAAGTAAAGGAGAAGCTGTGGAAGTCGAACTCTTCTCGCCGCAGTTCTTTGTGGCACTCTTCTCGATCATTGTACTTGATCTCGTGCTCGCAGGGGACAATGCCGTCGTGATTGCGATGGCGTCCAACCGCCTTCCTGCGCATCTTCGAAAGCGCGCCATCTATGTCGGGACGGCGGGCGCGATTGTCGTACGTCTCATCATGACGTTCTTTGCGGTGCAGCTGCTCTCTGTGCCGTATCTACAGGCACTCGGCGGGCTGGTGCTGCTGCCGATCGCCGTGAAGCTCCTGCGCCCTGCCCACGGCGAGGAGCATATCGAGGCGGCGGAGACGTTCGCAGGGGCAGTCAAGACGATCATCATCGCCGATGCGGCGATGGGGATCGACAACGTGATTGCCATTGCGGGCGCGTCGCACGGCGACTTCCTGCTCGTGGTAATTGGGCTGCTCATCAGTGTTCCAATTGTCGTCAGCGGCAGTCAGCTCATCGGAAAGCTGATGGAAAAGTATCCCGTGCTCGTTGTGCTCGGTGCGGCGATTCTGGGCTGGACAGGCGGCTCGATGATTGTGCACGACCGTACGGTTGGTGTGATGATTCTGGCGGCACTGCCGCAGGCGGCATATCTCCTGCCGGCGATACTCGCGGGAGCGGTGTGCGGCATTGGGGCATGGACACGGCGGAGAGGCTGATATGGTCGGACTTGTGATTGTGACGCACAGTGCCGTGCTCGCGCATGGCATCGCGGAGACGTGCCGCATGATGGCAAAGGATGCGCATATCGCAACGGCGGGCGGCATGGAGGACGGCGGCTTTGGGACGAGTTATGCGCGCATTACGGCAGCGATCGACAGCGTCTGCAGCGCTGACGGCGTCGTTGTGCTCGCGGATGCGGGCAGTTCTGTGCTGACGGCGGAGACGATCATCGAGGAGATGCGCAGCAGCCGCGTGCGCATGGCGGACTGCCCCATCGTTGAGGGCAGTGTGGTCGCCGCGATTGCCGCGGTCTGCGGGGCGGATCTCGATGAGGTCGTGCGCCGCGCTGAGGAGACACGCGGCACGTGCAAGATTTACAATTGACAGTCCAAATACAGAATGATACAATAGCATACGAATGATGCTCTTTGAGGCGGGGTGAGAATCCCCACCGGCGGTACAGCCCGCAAGCTGCTTGTGAGAGCGGCATGATTCGGTGTAATTCCGGAGCCGACAGTGAAGAAGGCAGATGCTTTCGCAGTCTGGATGAGAAAAGGCGCGTCTTATGATAGGAACATGGATATGCAATATCTGTGACTTCTTGGGACGATTTATGTGCCGCCGGAGGAGATTCTTCCGGCGGCTTTTTTGTTTTTTTATGAATGGACGGTTATGAACGAAACGGACGAATCCTATATGCGCGAGGCTCTGCATCTGGCGGAGTTTGCGCGCGGGCGCACGTCGCCGAATCCGCTCGTCGGCGCGGTGATTGTGCGGGACGGCACGATCATTGCGAGCGGCTGGCATCGTGCGGCGGGCGAGCCGCATGCGGAGATTCACGCGCTGCGGATGGCGGGCGAACTGGCACGCGGCGCGACGCTCTATGTGACGCTCGAACCATGCGCCCATCATGGGCGCACGGGACCCTGTGCCGAGGCGGTGATTGCGGCGGGCATTGCGCGTGTCGTCGTTGCACTCTGCGATCCAAATCCGCTCGTTGCAGGGCGGGGCATTGATCTGCTTGCAGCGGCGGGCATCGAGGTTGTAACGGGCATGTGCGAGACAGAGGCGCGGCGGCAGAACGAGGTCTTCCTCAAGTGGGTGACGCAGAAACGCCCCTTTGTGACGCTCAAGACGGCGATGACGCTGGACGGCAAGATCGCAAGTTCTACGGGCGCGTCGCAGTGGATCACGGGAGCAGAGGCGCGTTTACGCGTGCACGAGTACCGCAACGAATACGATGCAATCTTGGTTGGGATCGGTACGGTGCTTGCGGATGATCCGAGCCTCACGACGCGTCTGCCCGACCGCACAGGGAAAAATCCCCTGCGCGTTGTGCTCGACAGTGAGGCACGCACGCCGCTCGATGCAAAGATTGTGACGGATGGCGCGGCACCGACACTCATCGCCGTGAGTGAGCGTGCCGACCAGCGGCGTGTGAATCTCCTTCGTGCGTGCGGCACAGAGGTCGTGATGCTCGGCACAGAGCGCGTGGATATCGCGGCTCTGCTCGACGATCTCGGCGCGAGAGAGATCACATCGCTCTTCGTTGAGGGGGGAGCCACGGTGAACTGGTCGCTGCTTGCGGGCGGCTATGTGGACAAGGTGCACGCCTTTATTGCGCCCATGCTGATGGGGGGCGCGTCGGCAAAAACGCCTGTGGGCGGCACGGGCTTTGACAGCCCGCAGACGGCGCTGCGTCTGCGTGACGTGACCGTCGAGCAGCTGGGCGCGGACATTCTCGTCACGGGTTATCCGTGTGCGGCGGAGTGAGGAGGCGGAATGTTTACAGGAATCATTGAGGAGATCGGCACGTTCGGCGGACTTTCGGGCGGCACTATCGCGATTGGGGCAAAGCTCGTTCAATCGGACGCACACATCGGCGACAGCATCGCTGTTAACGGTATCTGTCTCACGGTGACACAGTTCGATGCGCACGGCTTTCGTGCGGCGGTCATGCCAGAGACTGTGCGGCGCACGTCGCTCGCAGGACTGACCCACGGTGCGCCGCTCAATCTTGAACGCGCACTGCTCCCGACAACGCGCCTCGGCGGACATTTTGTCAGCGGACACATTGACGGTGTGGGGGAGATCACGGAGATGCGCGAGGAGGGCAATGCGATTCTGATGACGGTTGCGGCAGGGGATGAGATCCTGCGCGGCATCGTCGAAAAGGGCTCGGTTGCGCTTGACGGCATCAGCCTTACGGTTGCGCGGGTCGGCACGACGGATTTCACCGTCAGCCTGATCCCGCACACGCGCACGGTGACAAATCTCGGTGCGAAGCGCGTCGGCAGTCCGCTCAACATCGAGACGGACATCCTCG
>ERZ773014.885-NODE-885-length-19588-cov-4.975682_pt1 | contig 19588 bp, 19 predicted proteins | sample MGYA00580841_ERZ773014 | MGnify/ENA primary metagenome ERZ773014 (study PRJEB29015, sample SAMEA2737989) | human oral metagenome | biome: human oral; feature: human-associated habitat; material: dental | place: China | collected 2067 ...
AATTATACGTTCCATATATCTCATGTTAATTTTTTTTGTATAAATATTATTTCTATTCTTAAAATATAATATTTCTTCTTTTAATATCCTATTTAAATTTTCAATTATAGTTTTTGGTATATTATATCCTACAAATCCTATTATAATTTGTTCACCATTTAAATCATATATCTTAGTATATTCTGAATTACTTTTAAGTATTTCTTCAACTGCTTGTTTTCTATATTGTATATCTATATTATTTCTTATCTTTTTTAATTCTTTTATTGCTAAATATTCTAAATATCTATTAAACCATGTGTTTTTTATATATTTATAGCCAAGTTTCTTTTTTTCCTCTTCTGACTCATCTTCTGTTATATATAATAATTTTAAAAGTCCTTCTGCTAAATTTAACTTTTCTTTTTCAGTCTTTTCTTCATTTATACTAACTATATTTTCTATTTCTTCTCTTAAAATTTTAATTTCTTTTTCTAAAAATATATCAACAATTGTTTCTATAGTAAAATATGTAAGTTCATTATATTTGGATTGATATAAGTATGCTATCATTTCCTTTATTAATCCTATACTTTCTCCTTCATCTAGAGTTTTTAAATATTTCTTTAATTCAATCTTTTTTTCTTCTATTTCATTTTCTATTTGAACCTTATTTATTTCATTATCTATATCAATATCTATTTCATATTTAAATATTTTTCTTAATCTATACTTGTTTTTTTCTTTTAATAATTTTAAATATTCTTCACCTATTCCATAAATATAATTATATATTGTATCTTGTTGTTCTACACTTAAATTTAAACCTATATTTAAATTTTTATTATTTTCCACATCGTCTTTTAAAACTTGTTTTTTTTCAATATTTCTTCCCATATTAATCATTACTTTCTTTAATATATTGTTTTAATACTTTATTATATTTATCACCTATATATATATACTTATCATTTAAATTATTAAATACCTCAAAATAGTCATCTGCTACAATTTTATTATTTAAGAATATATTAGAATCCTTTTTTTCATAAATTCTTGCCATATCATTCTTACATATCCCAAAATAATACAATTTCTCATCATCAACTATTATACAATTTAATAATTGTTCAGAATATTCTTTAATTATTTTTTTTGATATTATATCAACATCTGTTACAAGTATCTCATTTTTAATATGATTAATTCTTTTTTCTATCTTTTGTTCTTCTGATAGCATATTATAATCTTTTCCAAACAGTTTATCATTCAATTCTTTTATTGTATTTACTTGAAAAACCTCTGTTGAAGACATATATACTATATTTTTATTTTCAAATAATTCTTCCATTTTTATTCCAACTTTTTCTTTTGTATATTTTATACCTTTATAATAAAATATTACTTATTATATACATCTTTCCATTATTATTACTATTATTTTATATAATATTTCTAAATTCAATTTATCACTTACTCTTATCATCTATTTTTTTAATAACAATCCTGTTATAGGGTTAAATCTTTCTATTCCTTTTAATACAACTGTATTATTAAGTGTATTTCTAATATCATTTCTTCCTGTTATATTTGCAATTTGAACTATTGTTAAGATTATGAAAATTATTAACAATGCTTTTATTGCTCCAAATACTCCACCTAAAATACTATTTGTTCCTTTAAATATTCCGAATATTTTCTATTAATCCTAATATTGTATTTCTAAATATTAAAATAACTAAACTTAATAGTGTATATGTTGCAACAAATGCAATACCTTTTATTATTCCATCTGTTATATTATTTCCTGCTATTTTTGCAACTTCATCTATCCCTTTATCCTTATTTTGTCTTATAATCTTATTGATTTCTGTTTCTAATAATCCATCATTTTTCTTATTTTCCAAAACATTTTCAGAATCTTTTAATTTAATTACAGTTTCTACTATATAATTATTAATTGTTTTATCTATTTTTGTTGTATTTACAATAATTCCAGAAATTGGAATCATTAATACAATACAAATTGGAATTAATAATAATGCTATTACAAAATCAATAACCTCTCTTGCAAACCCTCTTTTTAATCCTACAATTGTAAATATCCCAATTAATATTATTACCGCTAAATCTACCATTATACTCATTTTATCCTCTTTCCTATAATCCTACTATATCAATTTTATCATTATACCATATAATTATTATATAACTACTTAAGTCATATCTTGATATTTCTTTTGTTGAATTATACTTCTTTTTTATCCATCCATTCTGATTTATAACAACTAATTCTGTTCCTAAATTTATTGCAATAGAATCTAATTTTGCAATAACATTTTTAGGTGTTGTATCACCAATATTATATTTTGCAACTTCATTACCAGATTCATTAAATATAATACAAACATATGTATTTTTTAATTTTATAATATCATCTTGCTCTTCTTTTTTTATCACAAAACTATATCTTGTATTTTCTATATCTGCCATATATACATTTGAAAGTTTATAAATTTCTTTATTCTCATTTTTATTATATCCAATATTTACAACACAATCTGAATATTGTCCTATAATACTCAAATTCTCTTTTATTTTTAGATTAACAAGTAATTTATCTTTTACAAATGTGTTTACAACTGAACCTTCTTCTGACTTTATTGCTTTTTGAATATCTATAACTTTTACTGTTGATTCAATATATGTTTTAGAATAATCAACTTCACCTATCACTAAATATTTATTATCTGGAGAGATTTCTGTATCTATCACATATCCATTTGATACATAACTCTTAAGTAATAATTCTCCTTTATTTGAATATACTAATACAACTGACTTATATACTGAATCTTTTGTAACTACAGCCATATACCCATTTTTATTCACTTCTATTTTCTCTACAGTTACATCAAGTGTTTTTTCCCATACAAGTTTATCATCTTCTATAAGATATATTTTAGTAACATTTTTATCAGCTATCCCTAAATATTTATCTTCTACATCATATATAGGATTACCTATTTTCATTTTTATTGTATTTTTAGCATTTCCTTCAAAATCATAAACTTTAAGTTCTCCAGAACTCAAAGTAACTATATTTTTAGCAAGTGTCATTGTTTGTATAACACTAGAATTTGTATATATATTTTTAACACTATCATCAGATATCTCTTTTTTTAATATCTTTGTATCTATAAACTCTCTAATATTATCATTAACAATATATGTTGTTATCATTGCTATTATAGAAACTACTAATAATATAATACTTATTATCTTTACTTTTGCGCTTATTCTTCTCACTTCTCCTTTATATATAATATTACATTTTAGATTATATATAATAGGTTCTATTTTTTCAACAAATTATACTTTTATTCAATTTAAAATTCATTATTTTAATATTCTTATTTAAAACATTTAGCAAATCATTTCTATATATGTTATAATTAAAATGTTATAAACTAATGTTTAACAACGTTTAACAATATTTAACCATATTGTATATAACTTAATATAATATATAAAATGAAAGGATAAATATGTATTTAATTGTCGGACTTCGGGAATCCTGGTAAACAGTATGAAAGAACAAGGCATAACATGGGGTATGATGTTATAGACATGTTCAGTAATAATTTAAATCTAAATTTTTCATCTAAGAGTACAGGTGAATATATAAAATGTAAGATAGAGAAAAAAGATGTAATATTACTAAAACCCACTACTTTTATGAATCTATCTGGAAAAGCACTTTTAGAATTCATCAATTTTTTCAAAATTGACCAAAACAAAATTATTGTCATATATGATGATAAAGATTTAGATGTTGGTACAATTAAAATAAGGAAAAATGGCTCAAATGGTGGGCATAATGGTATTAAAAGTATAGAACAAGTAACTAATCAATTTATCAGAATACGAATAGGTATTGGAAAACCTAAATTTAAAGATGATATGATAAACCATGTAATAGCAAAAGTTTCAAACACTGAATATGATGAACTAAAAAAAGGGATTATAAAAGGATATAATTCAGTAATAGATATTTTAAAATATGGTGTAGATATTGCAATGAATAAAAATAATATAAATATTAACAAAATTAATAATAAAAAAGAAAAGAGGAAAAATAAAATGGATAAAATATATATAACTGGTCATAAAAATCCAGATACAGATACAATTATGTCTGCAATTGTTGCAGAATACTTATACACACATTTAGGATATAATGTGGAAGCAATTAAACAAGGAGAATTAAATCCTGAAACAAAATTTGCTATAGAAAAAACAGGACTTAGAATTCCAAATACAATAACTAAACTTTCAAAAGATTCTAAAGTAATTCTTGTAGATCACAATAACCCAATGGAAAGTTTAGAAAATATAAAAGAATTAAATATTATAAATATAATAGATCATCATGCTATAAAACTTGATTTAGGAAATCCTACATATATAAGAACAGAACCTGTAGGATGTACTGCTACAATATTATTTAAAATGTTTAGAGAAAATTCAGTAGAAATTCCTAAAAATATTGCACTTGCTATGCTTTCTGCAATTATATCAGACTCATTATTATTCAAATCACCAACATGTACTGATGAAGATAGAAAAGTTGCATCAGAACTTGAAAAAATTGCAGATATAAATAAAGAAAAATATGGTATGGAAATGCTTAAAGCAGGTACAGATCTTTCTTCATATAGCATAGAAGAAATACTTAATATTGATAGAAAAACTGCTATATACGGAAATTATAAAGCAAGTATAGACCAAGTTATGACAGCAGATGTAGAAGAAACATTAAAATTAAAAGAAGAATTAGAAAAAGGAATGCAAAAAATAATTGAAGAAGAAAATCTTGATTTATTCATGTTATTAATAACAGATATTATAAATAGTGATTCTACAGTAATTGCATTAGGAAATAAAATAGGTGCTGTAGAAAAAGGATATAATGTAACTCTTAATAATAATATGGCTGTTCTTAAAGGTGTTGTATCTAGGAAAAAACAAGTTGTTCCAATTATAACAGATATGCTAAAATAAGTAATAATTAATTAGAAATAAATAATAAAATTAAAATAGCAATTTGAATAAGTTTCAAATTGCTATCTTTCTTTTTTTATATCTTTTGATTTCTTTTTTATTTTCATTTTTTTATTATTCTAAATTTATTCTTTGTTTTTGAATGTTTACAGATTTTTTTGAATTCACAAAAATCACATGGTATTTCCTTTTTATTACCTGAATAATATTTATATGGATATATATCCACATTTCCTCCGAAGTATATTTCTAGATATTTCTTTTATTTTTTTAAATACTTTTTCTCTTATATCTTCATATTCTTCTTTCTCTAAAATATTTTTTATATTAGATTTACTTATTATATTATCTTTTGTTTTTTCAATATTAATAACTTCAGATTTAACTTTTCCTTCAGTTTCCAAATTAGAATCATGAATATATAATTCTTCTTTAGCTTCTACAGTATCTATTATAAGTTTTCCATTCATTTTTAAGTCTTGCTTAGCTTTTTTAATTATTTCAAAATTATCCAATCTTCCTTTTTTACTTTCAAGTCCATATAATAATCTTTTATACAACATTGCAGTTGGTTTTAAATTAAGCTTTTCTTCTATTACACTTAAATATGTTATTAATTGTAATGATAAACCATTTATAACCTTAGGTATTTCTATTGTTTTATCTGATGATTTATAATCAATAATCCTAAATTCTGACATATCTGTAATATCTATTCTATCTATTGCTCCTTCTAAATAAACTTTAGACTTTCCATCCAAATCATATACTATATTTCCATAATCTCTTTGTCCACTTCCAAATGTAGCTTCATTTTTTAGCATCTTAAATTTACTTAACCTTATGCCTTCATTTATATCTAAACATATCTTATTCATTTCTTTTTCAATTTTATTTAATACAATTTCATTATTTTTCTTGAATCCAAATTCTTTGAATTGTTCTTTTTTTCTTACAATTTCTATACTTTTATTTACTATTTTTTCAATTGTACTAATATATTTTTCTATATTTATTTCTAGATCTTGATTTTCTTTAAAAATTAATTCTTCTTTTAAAGAATATATACTTTTCTTTGGTAATCCTTCATCTGTTATTTTTTCATTAATATTGTTTTCTTTTATATAATCAAATGTCTCTTTTATAACTTCATGTAAAAATGTACCAATACTTGCAAAATAATTACTTGATTGACTAGACCTATCTTTAATATTTAATCCATATCTCAAATGATATGAAAATGGACATTCTGCATATTTTTCTAATCTACTTATACTTGTATGAATATTTCCACCTAAATATATTTTATCTAATAGTTCTTTTTCAATCTTATTTGGCTTGTTTGTATTATTTTTAAAATATTGTAATGAATCTTCTTCTAATATATTAAAAATACCATTTAGATATTTATAATATATATTGTAGTCGCTCTTTTCTTTTCCTTCTATTGAAAAATCTTTCTCATTTTCAATAACCTTAATAGATTTTTGTATTTCATCCATCAAAAATTTCTTTGTAAAATATGCTTTTTTTACACTATTTATAATATCTTCTTTACATTTATCATCATCATATTTATAATCTGATTCTAAATTATTTCTATCTTTAACATTAAAATTTTTTTCTATATTTTTAGTATATATACTTGGTAATATTTCTTTTCCTTCATTATCTTTATCTGTATATGTTATTATAAGCTTTTCTTCTGGATTTGTGATTGAGATATATGCTTCAATTTCTTCTTTATTTTCAATATCTTCTTCTAAACTTGCAATTTGTATATTATTTTCTATAAGCTTTTCTTTTTCAGAATTTGTAAGTAACTCTTTTTTTTCTATAACCTTAGGAAAATTCATTTCATCTGCACTTAAAATATATGTAATTTTCGAATTAATAGTATTATCTGTTGTTATAATATTCAATTCATCTTTTTCTTTAATCCTATAATTATTTTGCTCTGTTAGAATCATCTCAAAATATTTAATATATTCTTCTAATGTACATTCTTCAAGATATGATAATCTATCTAATATTTCATTTAATTTTATAACTTGTGATATAATTTCATCTCTATCACCATTTTCATTATATATTTTTGATATAATTTCATTTCTTTCTAAATATTCAAATATGTTTTTAGAAATATCATATCCATTTTCTCCAGATATTTCTTTTTTTAATATATTTATATATTCTATAATAGCTTCTCTTGTATCTATTATCTCTTGATATTTTTCAGAATCCTTTCCATATTTAAATTCCTGATCTACCTTATATATATTCCATCTTTTTATATATTTTTCTAATAAATATATATCTAACTCACTTATATTTTTCTCTATAAAAATATCATTTTTAAGAATTTCACTTTTCTTAATATAATTTATTTTTTCTACTATATTTCCATTTAATATCTTTAATATATTTAAAACATATGATATTACTAAACTATTATTTTGATTATTTTCAATATTTATCTTTATTCCATACTTGTCAAATATCTCTTTTAAAATATACTTATATTCATCTTTATCATTCATAATAATTTGAATATCATTATATGTATATTTTTCTTTTAAAGAATTATTAGAATTTAAAAGATCAGATATATCTTTTGCTACATATTCTATTTCATCTTTTTTATTCTCAAATCTTCTTATTATAATACTATTATCTTCTTCATTTACTTTTTCATTAATATTTGAAAATTCATATATACTTTTTTCATCAAGAGTTTGTTTTAATATATCTAAATTTGTTTTAAAATTCGTTTTATTATAAGATAATTCTCTTTCTCCTGCTAAAAATTCTCCTTCTACTTGTTCACCTTTAATAATATCAACATTCATATTACTACAAATATTTATTATATTTGAAAGCGTTTTTTTAGTTGCATTAAATATTTCATTGTTTGATATTATATTATCAATTACTATATTAATATTTATTGTATTATTATTTTTATAACTTTTTTTAATTATCTTATCAATTATCTTTAATTGAATTTCTTTAAAAGTATTAAAACCAACAATATATATATCTGCATTATCAAAATAATTATTATTATCTATATCTTCAAATATCTTTGTATATATTTCTTCTTTATCTAATTTATCTAACTTTTTTTCTATATATTTATCATAAATTGTTAATATATCTTTCATTTTAAGGCTTAATATATCATTTTCTTCTTTATCAATATATGATTCTATTTGATCTCTTTGTATTCCATTTTCAAATATATTTGAAAATATATTTCCTATTTCTTTTACTAATTTATCATTATTAAATATTATTAAATTAGCTTTTTTCTTTTCTTCTTCAATAATTTTAGAAAGATACATTTCTTTTATTATTTCATCAATATATATATTATTTCTATTCTTAGTTTTTTTAAATAAAATATATGGCATTCTACTAAAAGATAATAACTCAATATTAGTATTTATCCCTTTTTTCAAATTTAATATCTTATTTTCATAATAATATAACTTATTTTCTGGTGCAATTATAACAGTCTTTTTATCAAAATTATGTTTTACAATTCTATCAAAAAACAACTTATTTCTATTAGTACTTTCTCCCCCTATATATATATTAACTTTACCATTATCCATATTTATATCTCTTTCTTATCTAATCATTTATTATCTTGAAACTACTGGAGAATATTTTGTTCTTGAAAGTTCTGGATATGCAAATGCTATTCCAGGAGTTACAACACCATTTGGTATATGATTACCATTAAATTCTTGTGATCCTACTAAGAAGAACTTTCTCTTTCTTTCACTTGTAAGTGTTCCTCCACCTCTTATAATTGGATCATCAAATGTTGCATCAAGTCCATACCATTTTCCATCAATATATACATAATTCCAAGCATGTGCTTCACTTCTACCATCTGCTATACCTTCACCTACAACAGTTATTGTTGGTATTCCGAAGTCCATCTGCTATATACTTAAATGATTTTGCATACCCTTCACATACTGCTCTATTATATATAAGTGCAGATAAAAGTGTATGTTTAAGTTCTCCTTGTGATGTTTCATCATATGTTATATTATCAACTAAATAATCATGTATTATTTTTACTTTTTCATATACTGTTTGAGTTGAATTAGTTTTTGCCATAATATTTTTTCTAACATTTTCAACCATACTTCTTGCATTATCAACATCTTCTCTTGTCTTTAATTGGTCTAAATAAAATTTTGTTCCTTGTGTATTTGATATACTAACATAATATATTGATCCAAACCCTGGATATGCTTTTGTAACAATTGATAATGAAATATGTCTAACATCAACAAAAAACAATTCTGGATAATCTAACATTAGTGCATTAACTGCCGCTTGAAATGCCTGATTTAAAGCTTCTTTACCACCATCTAATTGTAATAATTTGTCAAAAAATGTTCCATAATCAAAAACATGTTCTCCATCTAGAAAATACATACTTTCACTTCTAAGTTTGTTATATATTGCTTTTCCATAATCATTTAATTGTGAATAATACATATTATTTACAACTAAGTTTTCACTTGTAGTATTATTATTTACAGGTATTTTCATGTTTTCTTCTTTTTGTTTCCCTATATTCATATTTCCGGCTGCAGGTGTTTGAACTCCTGAAGTATTTGTATTTATAGATACAGGTTCACTTTTGTTTTCAACTATCTTACCATTATCTTGATTTACTGCAAGTCTTCTTGCATTGTTAGCTAAATTCTTATCAATAGGATTTTGTTCCTCTTTTAATGTTTTTTCTTCCCATCCAAACATCCTAAGTGCATAATTTTTTATATCATTTATTTTATCTTCCATTTTACCTGCAGATAATGCTAATACTAAAGACATACCTATAACCATTAATATTATAAATGTCCCTACAATTTGAAATATTATTTTAAATACTTCAAATACAGATCCTTTTTTTCTATAACCATTATTATAATTCATCTTATCCTCTTTCTCTTCTCCAATAAAATAAATATTGTTGCATAATTCCTCTATCTTTTATATTTTTAACAATATCTATTATCATATCATTTGTAATATTCTTTTCTTCTTCACCTTTAAAAAATACTTCACACATTACTCTTTTTACCCATACATCTATTGGGAATGAATCTAATCTATTATATGCAAACAGCATTATACAGTTTGCCACTTTAGGTCCTACACCATCAAGTTGTATAAGTTTTTCATATAATTCTTCATCACTAAGATTTTCTGTATCTTTTAAAAAGCCTTCTTTAATCTTCTTTACAGTTTCTACAAGTCTTTTTGCTCTAAATCCTGTACCTACATCTTTAAAATCCTCTTCTATAAGACATATAAGTTTATTAATTTTAGGAAAAGTATACATATTTTCTTTAAATTCTCTCAAATCTATCCCAAACATTTCATCATCGATTTCGATCTTTTCTCCATATCTTTTTGAAAGTAATTCTACACTCTTTTTTATTCTAGGAATATTATTATTTGCTGAGATTATAAAAGATATTGTTGTTTCTATTATATCTTGTTTTAAAATACGTATTCCTTCACCATATTCAATAGCTTGTTTGACCTCTATAGCTCCAATCGTGTTTTTAGTATTTTCTATTATATTATCTTTTATCTTAGAATAATCTCTTTCTAAATCTAAATAATGTGATAATATTTTTCTTTCATTTTCTTCATTTATTTTTTCATTTTCTTTTAAATATATACAAACATCTAAATTTATACTCTTATCTTTTTTTCCTTCTTTTAAACATGTATTTTCTGTCTCTTTTATAACATATATTCTTTCATTATATATCCCTATATATGAAACATTTCTTTTTCCATTATTTTCAAGTGTTTTCCATCTAAAACATTGTCCATTTTCAAAAATATCTTCAAGTCTTGTATCATATATATTTTCTAATCTTAATATAATCTTATTTGTCATTTTAATCTCTTTCATTATTTTCAATAATTATCTCCAATTTATTAATATTCTTATTTACACCCTTATTTTCTTTTAATATCTTTATTTCTCTTATATAATATAATTCTTTAATTTTATTTAAATTATGATCTTCTTTTCCTTTAATATATTTTAATATACTATCATTTGCTTTTATTGTTATATATTCATTTCTAACCTTAAGATTTTTTATTTTTTCAAATAAGTAATTATAATACATTCTTGTTATTATTTCTTCTTCAATATTATTATATATAACTCCTGTTAAATATTTATCTTTTATCCTATTTTCTTGTATGCTCTTTATATATATAATATCTAATATTTTCTTTTCTAATACCATTTTTGTTGCTTTTTCAAGTAAATTTTTGTTTTCTTCAACAGATAACATTTTTAAATTTCCTCTTACAAACTTCTTAGCATTTTCTGTTCCTTTTAAAACAATATTTTGCATAAAAATTATAGTTTTAGGTTTCAATTCCTTAGCCTTATATACTGATCTTAATTCTTCTTTTTCATCATTACTTAAACCTATTATTAAACTTAAACTCATCTTCATAAAAGATAATGCTATTTTAAATACCGCTTTTGTTATTTCCTTATATCCATAATTCAAACTATTTTTTTCTAATATTTCATCATCTAATGATATTGTACTTAATATTATTTCTTTTACTCCATGTTTCTTTAATTCTCTTATACTATTTTCTAATACATATTTTACTGGAAGTTCTAAGGCTATTTCTTTTACTCCTACTTTTTTAGCAAATTCTCTTATTTTCTTTAACTCACTATATATTTCTTTTTTATCTTTTTGGCATAAGCCACCCAATATATATATCTTTTTAGTATAATTATTAGCTATATTTTCATCATTATATTCTTCTAAATATCTTTCAATATCTCTTTCAACATTATACTCTGTTAGATTTTTTCTTTCTTCTATCTGATTATCGTTTTCATTATCATTTTCATTTATATTATCTATAATCAGAAAATTTGCATTATCATAATATTTAAATGTTGTTATAGGGTATTTAAATATATACTTTTTTTCATCTATACTATTTTGAAGAATAGTCTTTAGTGTTTTCTTCATATTTTTCTAATTCCTCCAATCCTTTTTTAGCAGCTTCCATCTGTGCTTCTTTCTTACTACCACCAGTTCCTATCCCGAACCTCTTATTTTTTCCTTTTACAACAGCATTAAGTTCAAAAACAAATTTCTTTTCATGGTCTGGTCCGCTTTCTTCCAAAAGTACATAATATATTTTGTTTATTCCAAATTTACCTGCAAGTTCTTGAAATGTTGTCTTATAGTCTTTTAAATTATCTGTATTTATAGCATATTCAATTATCTTTTTAAAGTTTGATATTATAAACTGTTTTGCTGTAAATATATCTGAATCTAAAGAAATAGCAGCAATTACTGCTTCTACCATATCTGCAAGTATCGCTTTAGATTTTCCTGATGAATTTTCTTGTGCTTTTGATATATTCATATATTTTTTAAATTCAAGATTACTTGCAACAGTATACAAACTTTCTTCACAAACAATATATGAACGTATCTTAGTAAGATTTCCTTCATTTTCATTTGGAAGTAAATTATATAAGTGTTCTGTCATAACATATTCTAATATACTATCACCTAAAAATTCTAATCTTTCATTACTTTCTCTATCTATTTGATATGCATATGATTTATGAAATGTTGCTGTTTCAAGTAACTTTTTATTTTTAAATACATATCCTAGTTTTTCTTCTAATTCTTGTAATTTACCTTCTAACTTAATACTAGACCCTTTTTCTTTTCTATTCATTTTAACTTCCTATCTTCCCAAAAATGTAATCTATACTTTTAATACAATTACATATAATCATTTTTAATTATATCACATTAAAGATATATATTTATATATACAAACTTAAAAAAAGGGAGAAACAGTAAATTAACTCAATAAATTAACCCTTATTTTTATTCATAGATATGTAATCGTTCTTGTGATATAATGGGAGAAAATTTAATTATATACATATATAATCTGATATAGGAGGAAACAATGGAATTTTTAAAAGAATCAAGTTTTTGGTTTTCTATAATTACAGCTGTAACTGCAGTAATTGCATTGTTACAGACTTCAAAACAAATTAAAGTAAGCAATAAACAAAATCTATTTGAAAAAAGAATGGATGTGTTGATTAAAGTAACAGGCTTGTTGAAACTATATGAAGAAAACCGAGAGATAATGCTAAACGATGATAATAAAGATAATTCAGTAGTTTTAATGGTAGATTTTGATTTTCAAAATTTAACTAATAATTCATATTTAGAAGATATAACAATATGTGTTCATAAAACATTAGAACATCCCTATCAAAAACAGCTATTAACAAGACTTGAAAAAATAAGAAAAATATCAACAAAGATAATGTATTTATTCCCGGACAAACAAGCTAAAGCATTAAGTGAATTTACATACAATTATCAAAATACGTTATTTTCAATTTATCAATATCAAATACTTTCTAATTACATAAGAGAATATTCAATAGAATTTAAAACTGATGCTCAAGAAATGGCAAAAAAATTAAACGAATCAAAACAAAGAGAACAGCTGTTAGCAAGTTACAAAGAACTAGAAGAATCATATAAAAGAATAATTGATAAAAATATTATAGAAAACATTAGAAAAAATATTAAATTAAAATAGCTCTAAAATAAACAACCCTCAAGCTCTACTAAATAATAGACTTGAGGGTTTTTCTTTTATTATATTACTATATTATCTCTTTGTTATACCTATATATTTTCATACTATCTTCTGAATAGTCTGGATTAGATAGGTCTTTTTTTAAAAGTTTAGATATTTCATATATAAATAATTGTGAATATATTAATAGTTCTAAAATACCATTATTATTTTCTTCATCTGCTTCTAATATTATAAGATTTTTACTATATATTTTTAAATATTTTAATAATTCATTATCATATTTAGTATCTTTTTTTAATTTTAAATATATTTGTACATCTGATGGATATTTTTCAAGTGTTATAAATCTTCCATGTGAAAAGTTTTTCTTTTCATGTATTGTACACCTAAATATACCTGTTTCTACTATCTTTGATTCTAAATCACACATTATAGGCTTTGTATAATTATCATAATATATATCTATAATGTTGTTTTTCTTAAATGCTTTTTTTAATTGTTCATTATTTTCTTTAAAATAGTTTTCTACTTTTTCTTTTTGTTTTTCAAATTGTTTTTTAAATACTTTTAGCATTTCTTCTTTTTTTATGTTTTTTATTAACATATGTATAATCAAAGATGGTACTATTATGCCTTCTATAGAAAGAAATCCTCTTTCTTTTGTACTTTGATTATTATATGATATTATCCTTATTTTAGATATATCTACATTGTTTTCCTTTAAACTAATTTTTAAATCTTCTTCATTTGCTTTTGTTACAATATATGCCATATTATATTTACCATTTAATAATTGTACTATTTCAGGACTACTTCCAGAATATGAAAAACATATTATATTTAAATATTCTATATATTTTTCTGTATTTGTTTCTAAATATTCTTTAGGAAACATTGTTTGTATATCAACCCCAAAAGTATTATTAATTATTGTTTTAGTATATTCTGATGGTATACTTGAACCTCCTGAACCTATACATATATATTTTTGATTTTTATTATCTTCTAAGTCTTTTAATAATTCTAATCCTGCCTCTGATTTTTCATTATACTCTACTAATGCACTTTCTACCCTTTCTTCTAATTTATCAATAGCATTTTTTAGTTTATGTATATTTCTTTCTTTTGCAATTTTTTCTTCACCATCTATATTATTTTCATTTTTTAAAAATTCTTCATTAGGTTTCTTTGCCTCAACACCAATCCTTGCACCCAATTTTGATACAAGATTATATATTTCTCTATTTGCATTATCATATATTTCTTCTAATTCTTGTTTTATAAATATTACATTATCTCCATTATTTTTAGCAATACTTTCCCCATTTTCCATTTTATTATTTTTTATAATATTTGCTACAATATAATGTGAAAACAATAAGTCACCTGCTCCTGTTGGATCTTTTTCATTATAGTTTATATTATTATTTTTTAGTATATAATCATACTCTTTACCTATTATTTCTATTTCTTCTTTTCCTTTAGTTATTATCAATATATCTGTCTGAAATATTTGTTTTAGTTCTTTATAATCTGTATATCCGAATCTTTTTACAAGATAGTTAGCAACTTTTACATTTAGATTTACCATATAATACTTTCTTGTAAGCATTTCTTTTAAATCTGGTACTAATACATATCTAAAAGCAGCAATATGCCCTAAATCTAAACATATCTTTCCTTCTTTTTCTTCTATCATATCCATTATCTCTCTAAAACTTTTGCTAACATTCCCGAAATACATATATATTATCTTTAGAAAGTAACTCTTCTGGGATATCACCTTTTAGTAAACTTGAGCTATACCAAGATTCTTTTTTTGTAATATAATTTTTCTTCTTACTTGTTAAAAAATTATCATTTTCATCTAAATACATATAAAATTCTCTTGTTTTTTTATTATCTTTTCTAGTAATATATGATGTATTTATCTTACCTGATTCTAATTCTTTTATAATAATATCACCTGGAATATCATTACCACACACACCATATATAATTGTTTCAAAATCTATCTTTTCACCTTCATTATTATTATAACTACTATTATAATTTTTTAATAATCTAGTTATATTATATATAACATTTGCAAATGACATACCTCCTGTAATCCCTTTAATCTCAGTTTCATTCATATATATATCTAAAACTAAATCACCAATTCCTATTATTTTCATACTTCTTTCCTTCTTATTTTAAATACTATTTTCTATATATTATATATCCGATCTTCTATATCATATAATTTTGCATTATATTTACCACTATATATTACTTCTTGTATAAGTTCTCTTAAATGTCTCACTATTGTTCTATGTTTCTTCTCATTATAGTATCCGAAGTACATATCCTAAAAAAAGAACATTATCTAATATGATAATCCCATCATCATTTAAAAGATCTTTACATATATTAAAATAATCCAAATATTTACTCTTATTTGCATCTATAAACACAATATCATATTTATTATTACAAACATTTACTTTTTTTCCTAGCTCATCTTCAGTGGTTTCTTGTAATAATTTAAATGCATCTCCTAAATACATATTAATCCTATTTTTCAAATTATTCTCACATATATCCACTTTTTCAATATTATTTTTAGCAATATCATACATCTTCTTACTTTTTTCAATAGTATCTATCACAATATTATTATCTATACTTGCCATATTTATACTTGAATATCCTATAGCAGTACCAAGTTCTAATATTCGTATTCCTTTCTTATTTTTTTCTTTTACTTCAACCTTATTCTTAACTAAATCTAATATGACAGAAAGTGTCTGCTTTCTAACAATTGGTACATTATTATTTTTAGCAAACACTTCCATTACCTTTAAATATTTAGTTATATAATCATCTCTTCTTATATATCTTTCTTCCATTATTATTTTTTACTTCTACTTACTCTTTCTCTTTCCTTATTATTTAAAATTTTCTTTCTTAAACGTATATTTTCTGGAGTTATTTCTACATTTTCATCATCTGCTATAAACTCAATAGCTTTTTCTAGTGAAAATTGTAGTGGTGGAACTAAATTAAGTGCATCATCAGATCCTGATGCTCTAGTATTTGTTAAATGTTTTTCTTTACATACATTTATAGCTATATCTTCATTTCTTGAATTTATACCTACTATCATTCCTTCATATACATCAACACCTGGTCCTATTAAAAGTTCCCCTTTATCTTGTGCATTAAATAATCCATATGCTACAGATTTACCATTTTCAAATGCTACTATTGTTCCTCTTGTTCTTGATTGTATATCTCCCTTATATGGTGCATATTCTTCAAATACATGGTTAAGTGTTCCATTTCCTCTTGTATCTGTTAAAAATTCTGCCCTATATCCTATAAGTCCGGCGTGCCGGTATTAAAAATTCTACTCTTGTAAAATCACCTTCACCTGGTTTCATATCAATCATTTCACCTTTTCTTCTTCCCATCTTTTCTATAACTGATCCTATTGTTTCAGATGGTGCATCTATAACTACTTTTTCTATTGGTTCTGATAATACTCCATTTATTTCCTTCATTATAACTTTAGGTCTTGATACTATAAGCTCAAATCCTTCTCTTCTCATGTTTTCTATTAATACTGTTAGATGAAGTTCTCCTCTTCCTGCAACTTCAAAAGAATCTGGAAATTCTGTTTCTTTTACTCTTAATGAAATATTTCTTTCAACTTCTTTCATAAGTCTATCTCTTAAGTGTCTTGATGTTATAAACTTACCTTCTTTACCTGCAAAAGGTCCATTATTTACACTAAATGTCATAGAAACTGTTGGTTCATCAATATCTACAAAATCAATTTTTTCAATTGCATTTTCATCACATATTGTTTCCCCAATATTTATATTATTTATTCCTGAAAGAGTTATAATATCTCCTGCTTGTCCTTCTTCTACTGTAACTTTATTTAATCCTTGATATACTTCTATCTTTGTGATAGTTGCTTTTTCTATTTTATCATCTCTTTTACAAATTGCAACTTGCATTCCTTTTTTAATTGTTCCTCTTTCAACTCTACCTACTGCAATTCTTCCTACATAATCATCATAATCTATATTTGAAACAAGCATTTGTAGTGTTCCATCCATATCACAATTTGGTGCATCAATATTTGTTATAATTGACTCAAAAAGTGGTGTCATATCACTATCTGGATCTTCCATTTTCACTTTTGATATACCATTTTTTGCAGATGCATATATTACTGGGAAATCTAGTTGGTCATCATCTGCTCCTAGTTCTATAAACAGTTCTAATACTCCATCTACTGCTTTTTCTGGATTTGCTCCTGGTCTATCAATCTTATTTACTACAACTATAGGTTTTAATCCTAAACTTAATGATTTTTTAAGTACTGTTCTTGTTTGTGGCATTGTTCCTTCATATGCATCTACTAAAAGAAGTACTCCATCAACCATTTTAAGTACTCTTTCTACTTCTCCACCAAAGTCAGCATGTCCTGGAGTATCTACAATATTTATTTTTATATCTTTATACATTACTGATGTATTTTTAGCTAAAATTGTAATCCCTCTTTCTTTTTCTTGTGCATCTGAGTCCATTACTCTTTCATCTACTTGTTCATTTGTTCTAAATACACCACTTTGTTTTAATAATTCATTTACAAGTGTTGTTTTTCCATGATCAACATGGGCTATTATTGCTATATTTCTTATTTTTTCGTTTCTTCTCATATTTCCTTCTTTCACTTAATTCTTTAATATTTTAGCATTTTTTCACATTTTTTTCAAATCATGTTATTAAAGTGATTCTCAAAATTTTTAAACTTAGATTTCTCTTATTTGTTTAAATATATATTTTAATTTACTTCTATCATAAGTATTATCACACTTATATATTTTCATTTTTGTATTTTTATTCTTCATACCAATCTTAGAGATTATATATTTTTTATAAAATTTATCATCAGACAAAAGAAAGTATTTAGGTATCTTACCTTCTTCTATTTTTTCATATTCATCATAATGTTCTATTCCATATGAAATATCTATATTATACCAATTGCCATCTATTTTAACTTGATTCCATGCATGTGGTACTTCTTTTTCTTTTCCTATCTTATAATATCCTATACATATATTTGATTCTACTTCTAGATATTCTAATAACATTTTAAATATATATGAAAATCCTGTACAAACTGTCTTTTTAGTAAATATTCCTTCTAATGTTTGTGACCTAAAAATTTTTCTTTTTTCTAGTGCACGCAAATTACTAAATCCTATATTTCTTGATTTTTTATCAAGTTCTGGATATTCATAATCATACAAAATATTATTAAATATATAATTATATACAACACATATTTTGCCTAAATCACTATATATGCCATTTCTTTTCATATATCTTTTTAGTTTCTCACCCACTATTTTTACTTTAATTAATGCTTTCTCAAATCTTGTTAAATAATGTTCAACTAGATCCAAATCTTCAAAATATATTCTTACCTGTATATTTCCATAATTATTTTTTCTTAAATTCTCAAACATTCCGGATCTTATAATCTTTAATAGTTTTCATCTCTATTTCTATTAAACATATATTATCTAATGTATCTTGTATAATATTTCTTATATTAACATCATCTAAATATTCATATATCTCATTTTCTTCAAATTCTAATACAATATCTCTCTTCTTTATCTTCTCACCATTTTTAACTTTTTTTATATATTCCTGTAAATTTAACAACATAACTACCTTAAAAAAAGAACTAGGTATTATAATCCTAGTTTTCTTTAAATTTTTATAATTCTTTTATTCTAAGTTTTCTAATCATATAATACTTATTTATTTGCATTTTTAGTATATAAGTATACTAAGTATT
>ERZ773014.886-NODE-886-length-19586-cov-17.735805_pt1 | contig 19586 bp, 14 predicted proteins | sample MGYA00580841_ERZ773014 | MGnify/ENA primary metagenome ERZ773014 (study PRJEB29015, sample SAMEA2737989) | human oral metagenome | biome: human oral; feature: human-associated habitat; material: dental | place: China | collected 2067 ...
TCGCCGTCGGCATGGCGACCAACATCCCGCCGCACAACATGGTCGAGGTCATCAATGGCACACTGATGCTCATTGACAACCCCGAGACGACCATCGAGGAACTCATGGGCGTCATCAAGGGGCCCGACTTCCCGACGGCGGGGCTCATCCTCGGTACCGAGGAAATCCGCAAGGCATATCTGACGGGACGCGGCGTTATCAAGATGCGCGCACGCGCCCACATCGAAACAATGTCAAACGGGAAGCCGCGCATCATCGTCACCGAGCTCCCGTATCAGGTCAACAAGGCGCGCCTCATCGAGAAGATCGCCGAACTCGTCCGCGACAAGCAGATCGACGGCGTGACCGATCTGCGCGATGAGTCCGACCGCAGCGGTATGCGCATCGTCATTGAGCTGCGCCGCGACAGTACCCCGAGCGTCATACTGAACCAGCTGTATAAGCATACGCAGCTACAGGACAGCTTTGGCGTCATCATGCTTGCCCTCGTCGATGGTCAGCCCGTCATCATGAACCTGAAGCAGATGCTCGGGCACTACATCAGCCATCAGGAAACGGTCATCACACGGCGCACGCAGTACGAGCTCGCAAAGGCAGAGGCGCGCGCCCATATCCTCGAAGGACTCACGATCGCCCTCGATCATCTGGACGCTGTCATTACAACGATTCGCGAGAGCCGCACGGCAGACATCGCACGCACGGCACTCATGGACGGGTTCCGGCTCACCGAGAAGCAGGCACAGGCAATTCTTGACCTCCGCCTCCAGCGCCTCACGGGACTGGAGCGCGAGAAGATCGAGGAGGAGTATCAGGAAGTCCTCAAGATGATCGAGGAGCTGAAGGGCATCCTCGCCGACCGCACGAAAGTCCTTGCCATCATCAAGAACGAGCTGAGCGAGGTACGTGACAAGTACGGCGACGCGCGCCGCACGGAGATCACATACGACGCGAGCGAGATGGACATCAAGGATCTGATCGCGGAGGAGGACGTCGTCGTCACCCTCACCATGAGCAACTACATCAAGCGCATCCCGCTCGACACCTATCGCCGCCAGCGGCGCGGGGGCGTCGGTGTCAAGGGCATGGGGACGAAGGAGACGGACATCGTCAGCGACCTCCTCATCACGACGACGCACCACGACATCCTCTTCTTTACGAACCGCGGACGCACATTTGTCCTCAAGGCATACGAGATCCCCGAGAGCGGACGGCAGGCGAAGGGCACGGCGATCGTCAACCTCCTCGCCGTCGAATCCGACGAGCGCATCACCGCCGTCATCCAGATCAAGGAGTTCCGCCCCGACCGCTTCCTCTTCCTCGGTACGAAGCGCGGCGTGGTGAAAAAGACGCCGCTCATCGAGTTTGCGAACATCCGCAAGAGCGGACTGAAGGCGGTCAACCTCGATGAGGACGACGAGCTCATCGGCGTCAAGTTCACCGACGGCGCGAACCGCATCATGCTCGGCACGCGCGGCGGCAAGGCGATCACCTTCCCGGAGGAGGACGTGCGCTCGATGGGACGCGGTGCACGCGGCGTGCGCGGCATCAACCTCAGCGACGGCGATGAGGTCGTCGCGATGGACATCCTGAAACAGGGCTCCGAGGTGCTCACCGTCACCGAGGGCGGCTACGGCAAGCGCACCACCGCCGAGGAGTACCGCACGCAGACGCGCGGCGGCAAGGGACTCATCAACATGAAGGTCACGGATAAGACCGGTCCCGTCGTCGGCATCCGCGTCGTGCGCGAGAATCAGGAGCTCATGCTCATCACCACAGATGGACTGGTCATCCGCACCACCGTCGATGAGATCTCCCTCATCAGCCGCAACACGCAGGGCGTCAAGCTCATGACCATCGGCGAAAATGACCGCGTCGCCTCAATGGCGACCATGAATCGGATCGTCGACAGCACGGGGGAGTGAGCGCGGGTCTTTCGCCTCTCCTGCCACAGCGGGGAAGCAAATGGAGCATGGCTTCCCTTACGATCGTTTCGCATTCCGCACGGCTTCGGTCGTGCGGATTTTCTTTTCCATCGCGCTCGGCGGGAGGATCTTGAGCACCTCGGTATACACGAGATCGACGAGGAAGAACTGCGCCGTCTTCGAGGCGATGGAGCCGGTCTCAAGCGGCGTCTCCTCCGCAATGTAGGTAAGGCTGACGTCGGAGGCGGCACGCAGGCTTGAGGTGTGATCCTCCGTGAGCGAGATCACCTTGATCCCGCGCGCGCGCGCGATCGCAACCGTCTCCAAGATCTCTGCCGTTTCGCCCGAGTGCGAGATGGCAAAGACGACATCATTCGGCTCAAGGAGAACGGCGACCATGCGCATGGTATGGTTGTCGCGCGGGGCAACACAGTTCATGCCGATCCGCATGAACTTGAAATACGAGTCCAGTGCGATGATGCCGGAGTAGCCGAGACCGATGAAGACGATCCGCTGTGCCGCGATGAGGAGGTCCGCACACGCGTCGATGACCTCATCGCGGATGATGTCCTGCGTCTTCTCAAGGGCGATCATGTTCGCGGAGAGGAGCTTGCGCGCCGTCTCGCGCGCCGTCTCGTTATTTCGGATGTTCCCGCGATCCATGTAACGCCCGAGCCCCGCGCCCTCCTCGGCGAGCGCCGCCTTGAAATCCGCGAGACTTGCGAATCCCATCTTGCGGACAAAGCGCGTGCAGGTTGCCTCCGCCGTACCGCTCGCGAGCGCGATTTCAGAGATGGTCATGCGCGGGATATCCGTCAGATGCGTACGGATGCAGTCAATGATCTTGCGGTCGCCCTTGGAGACGCGGAACGGCGGGTCGTCGAGTCGGCTGAGTATCTTCATTGGTTCACCTCGTTCAGTTCTTATTTCTCATCATAGCAGATTTTTGTGAAAAAGAAAGGGGCTGCCCTACGAAGCTAAAACTTCGTAGGGCAGCCCTTTTGTTCGATCTTTCTCGCCATGCGTACTTTGCTTTGGAGCAACCTACATTTCTTTTCTATCGGGACGTTCCCCATGCTCCTGCAAAAAGTGATAGAGCGCACCGATCATGCCCGCATCGTTCTGCGTGGCGGCGAAGGCGATCTCGGTCGCCTCGCAGATGAGGGGAGGGAGGCGGTCACGCAGCGCCGCCTCAAGCGGAGGGCGCAGCGCCTCCTCCTGCGCCATGATGCCGCCGCCGAGCACGATGCGCTCGGGATTCGCGACACAGACAACGTTCGTGATCGCATCCGCAAGTGCGTCGATAAGTTCCGCGACTTCTTCGGCGACGGCGAGATCCCCCTTTGCAAGGAGGTCGAAGACTGCGTGCCCATCGATGCTGCCGGCAGGCAGCCCCTTCGTCCGACAGACGGAGGCGACGAGGCTGGTCGCGGAACAGCGCTCGTGCAGCCGCCCGCCCGGCACGCGCATGTAGGCAATCTCACCCGCGCTCATGGACGCACCGTGCACGACCTGTCCGTTGACGATGAGGCATCCGCCGATGCTCGTACCGACGGTCATGGCAAAGAGGGAGGAGCAGCCCCGCCCCGCGCCCTTCCAAAGCTCACCGAGCGCCGCGCAGTTGACATCATTCAGGGCGGAGGCCGGGAGGTCAAACTGCTCGCGCATCAGGGCTTTCCAGTTCGTTCCCGTGTAGTCCGGAATGGCGTCCGGCAGAGAGTAGACAATGCACCCCGCCGCCGCATCGACCATCCCCGCCGTCGAGATGGCGACACCCTCGATGACGTACGCATCGCACGCCTCACGCACGATGCGCGAAACCTTCTGAACGATACCCGCACCGCCGTGTTCCCGCGCCTCGGTCGGCACGGAGCCGTGCGTGAGGAAGTGCCCGTCTGTATCCGCGACACCGTATTTAATGGCAGTACCTCCGATATCGATGCAGATATACATTCGGTCCCTCCGTTCTATATAGGAATCGCTGATAAAATGAAGTCCGTCAGATTGGCGTAGATTTTTCGTCCTGTCAAGGAGACAAACCGGACGCATAGCCAAAGCTATGTGGAGGATTTGTCGACAAAGAGAGGGCGAAAAAGATACGTCAAGATGGCGGTGCTGAATTTATCAGTGCTTCCTATAGTGTACTGTCCATATCAAAGCACCGGCATCTCAGGGAATACACCTACTCCACCTTGACCTTAAAGATTCCCTTCTTGAGCGGGGCGGGCGCGTCCACCTTCACACCGGAGCGGTGCACATCCACCGGGAAGCAGATGAGGAAGTCCCCGGGACGCATGATCGTCGAGGAGGTCACATCGCCCTCTGCGGGAACAAAGTCCTTGTCTTCCTCGTAGGCGCCCATTTCCATGCGCTCCATATGGCTCACATCGATGCGCTCCGTCCCCGTGGCAAGAACGTGGATGTCGATGTAGGCGCGGTGCGCCTCCCAGATCTTCTCACTGCGCTCGCCCGTCGTATAGTGCGCGATGTTGACATAGAGATCATCGCCTGCGATCTCATTGCGCCCCTTGGGAAGCTCCCCGAGGTCATGCGACCGCGCAAAGGCAAGCGCCTCCTGAATACGCGGCGGAAGAAATGCGTAGGTCTTCTCGTGATAAATGTTACCGTAAATCATAGAAACCTCCTTCGTCTCTTCTCCTATCTTACCAGTCCCGCGTCCGCCGCGCAACTCATTTGACAAAAATCATCCGGCAGCGGTATTCGACGAAGCAGACCGCTCCTCTTCTTTTCGTGTCGTGTAGACCGTCGTCCCCGCAGGTGCCTCATAGTCGGGCTCCGTGATGCGGCTGACGAGATTGCCGACGACGAGCGAGATAACGATGGTGATGAGGGTGTACGACCAGAACGAAACGGATGGGACAAAGTACTTGAGGTAGAGAACCACCGCACTCGAAACAAGGAAGCCCACGAGCGCGCCCTTTGCATTTGCCTTGCGGCAGAACGCACCGAGCACGAACATGCCTGCGAGTGCGCCGAGCGCAAGACCGATGAAGCTGTTGAACCACTGATACGCCGAGCGGATGTCGCTGCCTGCCATGACGATCGCGACAACGATGGAGAGGATACCGATGCCGAGTGAGATGAACTGCGCGATGCGCGTCTGCGTCTTCATCGGGACATTCGGCTTGAGAATGTCCTGGATATCGAGCACCCAACTCGTTGCAACGGAGTTGATGCCCGTGGAGAGCGTTGACTGCGCTGCGGCAAAGAGCGCCGCGAGGAGGATGCCCGTCAGACCTGCGGGCAGCTCATAGGTGATGTACGCCGCCAGAACGAGGTCGCGCCGATCGGTCGTGAGGAGCTCCGGGTTCTGCTGATAGAAGACAAAGAGGGCAGTGCCGACGAGGAAGAAGACCGTCGCTGCGAAGATGGAGACGGCACCGTTGCCGAGCGTCATCTTGTTCAGCTGCTTCATATCCGTCGTTGTGGTAAAACGCTGGACAATATCCTGACTTGAGATGTACGATGCAAATGTACCGAGACCACCACCGATGAAGATGATGAAGACGCTCGAAGAGACGATGTCAGGGCTGAACCAGACCTCATTTTCGAGCATGAACTTATGCCCCGTGGTGAGTGTATCCCAGATTGTGCCCCATCCGCCGTGGATGCTGCCGATCATGGCGACGAGCGAGAGTGCAATGCCGACGATCAGAACCGTCCCCTGAATAAAGTCGGTGTAGAGAACCGCCTTGAGTCCGCCGGAGTAGGAGTAGATGATCGCGATGACGCCCATGACGACGATCAGCATGTTGACATCGAGCCCCGTGACTTCGGCGAGTGCCATGGACGGGAGGTACATGATGATGGACATACGGCCGAGCTGGTAGATGATGAACATGACTGCGCCGAGGATGCGGAGGTTGCCGCTCTGGAAGCGCTTTTCGAGGTAGTGGTACGCCGTGTCGATCTCGAGCTTGCTGTAGATCGGCAGGAAGTAGCGGATTGTGAGCGGGATCGCGAACAGCATACCGAGCTGTGCCCACCAGAAGATCCACGAGCCGTGGTATGAGTTGCCCGGGATGGCGAGGAAGGAAATGGGGCTGAGCAGCGTCGCAAAGATGGAGATGCAGGTGACGTACCACGGTATCGTACCGTCGCCCTTGAAGAACTCCTTGCCCTGCATTTCTTTCTTCGAGTAGTAGAGACCTGCGAGCAGAACGCCCAGCAGGTAGATGACGAGGACTGCCGTGTCAATCCAGGTAAATCCCTGATGCATGAGAATCTCCTCCTGAGATGATGATAAAGGTCAGAAATACTTCTTATAGATCTCCTTGGCACGCGCACGCATCTCGGGCGTATACGGCTTCATCGGCTCGCGGCAGCAGCCCGCCTCGATGCCCTGTTCCTCCAAGAGCAGCTTGATCGTGCCGTAGAGCCCGTTGTCCAGAATGTCCGTGATAAGGTCGTTCGTGACGTGCTGGATCGCACGCGCCTCGCTGATCTTCTCCGCGCGCGCGAGGTCGTAGATCTGACGGGCACGGGCGGCGTTGACATTGTAAGTCGAGCCGATCGCGCCGTCGATGCCGAGGACGGTCGCAGGTAGGAGCATCTCGTCGAATCCCGCAAAGATGAGCTTGTCGGGGAATGTCTTGCGCATGCGCTCGAGCAGGTAAAAGTCGCCCTGCGTGAATTTGACGCCGACGATCTTCTTGTTCTCAAAGAGTGTTTTGAACTGCTCGATGCTGAAGTTCACCCCCGTGAGGAACGGAATGAAGTAGATGACCATGCGCATATCGACGCCCTCGAGGATGCGCTCGTAGTAGTGGTGCACCTCGTCAAAGTCGAACTTGTAGTAGAACGGCGTGACGGCGCTGATGGCGTCGTAGCCGAGGTCCTCGACGAACTTCGCGAGCTCGATGGACTCCTTGAGGTTGACGGAGCCGACCTGCGCCATGAGGGTGATGTCGTCCTTCGCCTCGTCCTTCGCGATCTCGAAGATGCGCTTCTTCTCATCGGTCGAGAGCATGAAATTCTCGCCCGTGCTGCCGCCGACGTAGAGTCCGTCCATCTTGTTGTGGTCGATGTTGTGGCGGATGATCTGGCGCAACCCCTTCTCGCTGACGCTGCCGTCCTCGTTGAAGGAGCCGAGCAGTGCGGAATACAGACCTCTGAGATCTCTCATGATGATTTCCTCCTTAAATATAGGATGATTGAAATTCCTATGCAATCGCGTCGGTGAAGCGGCGCGCAATGAGCTGCGGGCGCGTGATGGCGGAGCCGACGATGGCGCCGAAGACGCCCGTCTGCATCGCCTCCACCAGTTCCTCCGGCGTATTGATGCGCCCCTCGGCAAAGACGGGTACGGGCGCATCCTGCGCGAGGCGCCGCATCAGCTCGTAGTCCGGTTCCGCGATCTGCGGACTGTACGGGGTATAGCCCGACATCGTGGTCGAGATGGCATCTGCGCCGAGTTCTGCCGCTGCCATGCCCTCCTCATAGGTCGAGATGTCGGCGAGGATGAGGCGATGCGCCGCGTGGATGCGTGCGACGAGATCACGCACGTCCGTCTGCTGCGGGCGCTCGCGTGCCGTCATGTCGAGCGCGATCATCTCACAGCCCGTGCCGATGAGTGCATCAACCTCGCGCATGGTCGGCGTAATAAAGATGGGGGAGTCCGCATAGTTCTGCTTGATAAGACCGATCACGGGCAGCTGCGCCTCGGCGCGGATCTCCTCAATGTCCGCAACGCTCTGTGCGCGGATCGCGACCGCGCCGCCCTCCCTTGCCGCACGCGCCATGCGTCCCATGATGAATGGGCTGTGCAGCGGCTCATCGGGCAGTGCCTGACAGGAAATGATGAGTTTTCCCTTCACTTGATCAAAGAAATTCATCCAAAGTCCTCCAATTTATTTTTATTTATAATAATTTATTATATATTATTTTGTATTGTTTTCAAAAAGAAAAATACGGAAATATTTTCAGCCATAGGAGATATATTTCCGTATTTTTCACAATCATATTCGTCAGAGGTTCAACTGTTCCTCAACTTCATTTTTAATTACAGTTACCTGCGGTCCATAGATGACCTGGACACCATTCCCGCTCGCGAGCAATCCCCGGCTGCCGGATTCCTTGAGCAGACGCTCGCTGACCTTGCCGGCATCCTTTACCGTCACACGAAGGCGCGTTGCACAGCAGTCAAGTTCCTCAATATTATCCCTGCCGCCGAGTCCCTCGATCACGAGATCGGCACGATAATGATCCGACGCGCTCTCCGCAGCGACGGGTGCTTCCTGCGGCTCCGTCTCATCCTCACGTCCGAGTGTTTTGAAATCAAACTTCAGAATGAGATACTTAAAGGAGAAGTAGTAGAGGAAGAACCAGGGGATACCGACCATCGGGATGTAGAGCCAGTTCGTCTTTGCATCGCCCTGCAGCACACCGAACAGTATGAGATCGATACAGCCGCCCGAGAACGTCTGCCCGACCGTAATCTGCAGGATATGCGCAATCATAAAGGCGCAGCCGTCAAAGAACGCATGCAGCACATAGAGTGCCGGTGCAACGAAGAGGAAGGAGAACTCGATCGGCTCCGTGATGCCGGTCATAAAGGAGGTCAGTGCCGCAGAGAAGAGGAGACCGCCAACGACCTTCTTATTCTCCGGCTTTGCCGTCTGATACATGGCAAGACATGCGCCGATAAGTCCGAACATCATTGTGATAAAGCGTCCTGACATGAAACGTGAGATGCCGATATAGTAATGCTGTGTGTTCGGATCGCCAAGCTGGGCGAAAAAGATGCGCTGTGTCCCCTCGACGAGCTGCCCGTTGATGATCTCAGAGCCGCCGAGCGCCGTTGTCCAAAAAGGAAGATAGAAGATATGGTGCAGTCCAAACGGGCCAAGCATACGCAGGACGAATCCATAGATCAGTGTGCCGATGTAGCCCGTTGCATCAACAATACCGCCAAGCCCAAAGATCAGCTGCTGGAAATGCGGCCATACGAAGAACATAATACACCCGAGAAAAATCGAGGAAAAAGAGCAGATGATCGGTACAAAACGCGATCCGCCAAAGAATCCAAGAAACGGTGGAAGCTCGATCTTATTGAATCGCTTATGCAGGAGATACGTCATAAGACCAACCACAACGCCGCCGAAAACGCCCGTCTCCAAGGTCTGAATGCCGAGACTCATTCCCTGCCCGACACTTGCAAGGTTCTCTTTCGCAAGCGTCCCCGTAATGATAAGGAGTGCATTGATGGTCGCGTTCATCACAAGCAGCGCGAGCACAGAGGCAAGACCTGCCGTTCCCTTATCGCTGCGCGCAAGTCCGACGGCGATGCCGACAGCAAAGAGAATAGCGAGGTTCGCAAAGACGATGCTGCCTGCGGATGCCATAATTGTGAAGATATTCTGCAGCCAACCAATATCGAGGAATGGATACGCCTTGACCGAATTTGGATTCGACAGTGCGCCGCCAATGCCGAGCAGAAGGCCTGCGGCAGGAAGCACAGCGATCGGCAGCATAAAGGATTTCCCGAACCGCTGTGCTTTGGCGAAAAATGAACTCTCGCCGCTTGTTTGTCCGAATAAACTCATAAAAATACCTCCTCATAAAATAACATTTTATGGAACAAAGCAATCCCGCCCGCCAACAATTGTACGCCGTATCCGAAACTCCTCGTCAAAGATCGCAATATCCGCGTATTTTCCAACCGTGAGCGAGCCGAGTCGATCATATACATTCAGCTCCTCGGCAGGGGTGCGCGTCGCCATCTCGACGACAGCGGGAATATCTGCACCGATGTTCTCCCGCAGGATGCGCAGGCCGTCGTTCATGCAGAGGACACTGCCCGCGATCGTGCCGTCCGCGAGCGTGGCGAGTGTGCCCTTGACGTAGACCCTCTGCCCGCCGAGTTCCGAGACGCCCTCGCCGAGACCGCAGGCACGCAGGGAATCCGTGATGGGGATTAGGTTTCTCCCGCGCTTTGCATGATAGATGATGCGCTGCATTGCGGGGTGGACGTGCACATTGTCCACGATCAGCTCACAGTTCGCATCGGTGTCGAGTCCCGCACCGAGCACGCCCGGATGACGATGATTCAGTGGCGTCATTGCGTTGCACAGATGCGTGACGTGCGTCGCGCCCGCCGCGATTGCCGCACGCGCCGTCTCGTAGTCCGCCGACGTGTGACCGATGGAGACGACAATGCCGTGCGCCCTGCAATTCTCGATAAAGTCCTTCTCCGTCAGCGTCTCGGGTGCAACCGTGATAATTTTGATGACATCCGCATAGGGTGCAATTTTTTCAAATGCAGCGGGGAGGATGTAATGCTCGTCCTGTGCGCCCTTTTTCGCGGGGCTGATGAAGGGCCCCTCCATATGCGCCCCGAGAATGCGTGCTCCGCGCGAACCTTGCTCTGCCATTGCCGCGCGGATACGCACGAGTGCACGCTCCACAGCGTCAAAGGCACAGGTCATCGTCGTCGGGAGGAAGGAGGTGACACCTGTCTTTGCCTGGAATGCGGCAAGCCGTGTGAGCGCATTTGCGTCCTCGTCCATCGTATCCGCGCCGTCGCAGCCGTGGATGTGGATGTTCAGAAAACCCGGCGCAACATACGCGCCCGTAGCGTCAATAATTTCATCCGCATCGGACGGAGAGAAGTCCTCCGCAGGGACAGTCGCCGTAATCCGCTCGTCATAGCACAGAACGAAATCTGTGAATGCTGCGAAGTGTCCGTTCTCATCAGGGAGGATAAGGATGCCATTGCGAATCGCCTTCATCGGGAGTCACGCTTTCCCTCGCTCAGGAGTGCCCCCGCCTCATGGTCGACGATGAGGGTCACACTCGGATGCAGCTGGAGGATGGAGGCGGGCACCTGCGGGGTGATTGCACCCTTGACCGCGTCGCGCACCGCCTCCGACTTCTCCGCGCCGCTCGCGAGCAGGACGATGTGACGCGCGCGGAAGATCGTGCCGATGCCCATGCTCATCGCCTCGCGCGGCACCTCCGCCGCCGAGGCGAAGAAGCGCGCATTTGCCTCGATCGTGCTCTCCTTCAGTGCGACCTTGTGCGTTGTGCGTGTGAACGATTCTCCCGGCTCGTTGAAGCCGATGTGCGCATTACGCCCAATGCCGAGAAGCTGCATGTCGATGCCGCCCGCCGCCATGATTGCCGCCTCGTATTCCTCCACCTCACGCGCGGGATCGCTCGCAAGCCCGTTCGGAAAGAAGACGTGATCCTTGCGGATGTTCACATGGTCGAAGAGGTTCTCGTGCATAAAGCGATGATAGCTCTGCGGGTCATCCTCGGCGAGCCCCACGTATTCATCCAGATTGAACGAAGTCGCCTGAGAGAAGTCCAGTCCGACCGTCTTATACAGCCATACGAGGTTCTGATACAGCTCGACCGGCGTGCTGCCCGTTGCAAGCCCGAGCACCGAGTCTGGTTTGATCCAGAGCTGCCCCGCGATGATCTTCGCGGCCTCCTCGCTCATCTTCTTGTAGGTATCGGTAAAAATGATACGCATTGCGATACTCCCTTCTATAGGATCTGTCCTGAATTCTCCTATAATATAGCACAATTCAAAATATAATGCAATTATATTTCATAAAATTACTGATAAATATTTTATTCGTATATTTAAAGAAAATATATTTCGTTTTATGACATAAAAATACGCACGAGATGTGCTCTCATCCTAAGTTGCAATATCAAATCAGACAGTAGAGGGTAACAGAATCAAAAATTAAGAGTGGAGCGGTAAGATGAGCGGTGAGTGCGCAAAAAAGCACTGTCATGAGTGACAGTGCTGTGCTTTCGTATGGAGCGGGCAATGGGAATCGAACCCACCTCTAAAGCTTGGGAAGCTTTCATTCTACCGATGAACTATGCCCGCGAACACTACGCAAAGTATTGTATCACAGATTGATAGGCGTGGCAAGGGGGAGTTTCAGAGGGTTTCGCCGCGTGCGGACTGCGCGCCGCTTTACGACTGCGCGGCTGTGCCTGGGATGTTGCTGAAGCTCGCGGGAGTTGTAGGTGCAGGCAGGGGCTTGATAACGATGTCGAGGCGGTCGCCGTTCTTGATGGGGTCGGTGAAGACGACGGGACGGCGGTTGACGAAGATGGAGACGCTGACGCGGCTCGTGGCTGGCGGCGGCTCAAAGCCGACGGCGAGCAGAGCTTCGTTGACGGTCGTCGCTTTTTTTTCGGAAATCCTATAGTAGACGACGCTGCCGTCTTCGAGGTAGGTGCCGGGCGACGCCTTGTGACCGTTGACCTCAAGTTCCAGGGAGGCGGAGGGGATTTCGTATTCCTGATCGTTGTAGGTGATGGTAACGGCGGCCTGCAGGCGCGAGATGTCGAGCACGTCGCTGAGCTTTGGTTCTGCTGTCATCTGATATTCGATGCGATCGCCTTCGTGAATCGGCTCGGAGATCGTCGCGGGTGCGTCATTCAGCAGGATTTCGGGCGATACAACGTACTGCGCATTGTTGTCGTTGAGCGTGTAGCGGATCTTGCGGCCCGTCGGTGGGTAGCCGGCGGCCTTCAGGGCTTCACCCAAGGTGCGCGGTTCCTTGCTCTCGACGATGTCGTTGTCGGCGAGAAGTCGATCAGGAGCGGCGGCTTCGCCGTTGACGTAGGCGGCCTGGTGGATGTGCGTCTCCTTGCCGTTGATTTCCAGCGGGAAGTCTGGCTCGATTTGCAGGACGTCGGCGAGGCGCACTTCGGGCGTCTCGCCGTCCTTGCCGTGTGCGACGGTGATGCGGCAGCCGGCCTTGACGAGGGCGTCGAGCGTCGTGTCCTCGCCGTCGAGCTTCAGGATCGCCATGGAAGGAAGCGAGCCGGGGAAGAATTTCTTCTCGCCGTTGACTGTGACCATGAGGCCGAGTCCGGGACGGCCATTGTATTTCTTGAGCTGAATGCCGGCATTCAGAAGGGCATCAGAGACGGTGAGGTCACGGAAATTGAAGAGGTTGATCTCCTGCTCGTTGACGTAGACGGAGAGAAAGTGCAGCAGGTTGATCGAGGCGATCTTCAGGATGCCGAGGGGTGTGACGGCATCAGGCGTCTGCAGTTCTTCCGGGATGGCCTCGACACCGATGACGCTCTCAGGATGGCGCACGGCGACGCGGTTTTCGGGCACGGAGAGTGCCTTGGCGACGAGCGCGGCAAGGCCTGGTGTCTGCGAGCCGCCGCCGACAAGCATGACGGCCTGCGGCGAGTCGCCGTTGAGTTCGAGCACTTGGCGTGCGATGGAGTCGGCGAGGTTCTGGATATTCGGCATGATCGGTCCGATGACGTCGGAGGGGCCGAGGTCGTATTCCGTGCCGAGGATGTCGGTGAATTTTGATTCTCGTCCGGCGGAGGCGTTGCGCTTGACTTCTTCCGCCACGTTGAAGTCGAGGAGGTAGCGCTGGCTGATGGCCTCGGTGATCTCGTCGCCCGCCAGAGGCACCATGCCGTAGGCGATGATGGAGCCGTTCTTCGTGATGGCGACGTCGGACGTGCCTGCGCCGATGTCGACGAGCACGAGGTTTAGGTGGCGCATCGTCGGCGGAATGAGGACATTGATGGCGGCGATCGGCTCTAAGGTAAGCGCGTGCATCTCAAGACCGACGTCCCGCAGAGCCGACTGCATGGAGTCGATGACCTGGCGCGGCAGGAAGGTGGCGATGACGGTCGCTCTGGCGATCTTGCCGCGCTGACCGACGAGGCTCTTCAAGGGGATGTCGTCGAGCGTGTACTGGATCGTGCTGTAGCCGACACAGTAGTAGCGGCCAGGGTCTTCGATGTCCTTGGAACTGGCGAGTTTCGCCTGCGCTGCCTGCACGCCTGAGAAGTCGAGGGCGCGCTGCTGCTCGTCGGTGATGACGCCGTTGATCTCGACGGAGGCTTCAGCGGTCATGGTGTAGAGGGCGCGGCCAGCAGCGGCGACGGAGGCGGACTTCAAAGGCCCTGTCGTCTTTTCCAGCTCGCGCTTGACCTCGCGGATGAGGTCGGCGACTTGCGGCACGTCGTGAATCTGGCCGTCGAGCATGGCGCGCGTCTTGTGCTCGCGGCGCACAGTCGCGAGGATGCGCATCTGCTCGTTGTCGAGTTTTTCAGCGACGATGCCGATGATGCTGCGCGTGCCGATGTCGAGCGCGAAGATCGGCTCGCCGTGCGGCTTCTTCTTCGTTCCTGCAGTCGTGGTTTCGGCAGTATTCTTTTTGGCGGTGCGCTTCGTCGTCTTCTTGGCGGCGGCTTTCGTGCTCTTGGCGCGCGTGCTCCTCGTTGCCGTCTTGGCGACGGGCTTCCTGCCGCGCTTCTTGGCGGCGGGTTTTACCGTATCGATAGGCGCTTCATTTGCAGCGTTGTTCGCTTCGTCCTTTGCGACGATCGCTGCCGTATCGTTTGCATTGGCAGCGGTTTCTTCTCGTGTCTTTGCCGCATCCGGTGCGGAGAGTGCAGAGGTCTGCGTCCCCGCAGTTTCCGTTTCGCTTGGAGGGATGCTCTCGCCTGAGGCGGCTTCGGAAACAATGGCTTCCGTGGCGAGGCCTTTCAGTTCTTTTGTTTTCGCCGAGGTCTTTCTTGTTCTAGGCATCGAATGACTCCTTTGCTCTTCTCGCTTCCGCACGGCGCAGGCATTTGCCGGTGCTTTTCCTGCGCCTTTCGCGCTAAACTGCACGCATAACGTCCGCTTCGTGGACGTTGTGCGCCGCCCTTACATGAAAGAGCCAATCCGTCTGCGCCCTCTGGGCTTGACTTCTTGGACTTTCATAGTAATTTAAATTGCGGAAATGGATTTATTGAAGTTTTATAGAAGGTTAATTCTCTTATTTCGCGAATACTATAAAGGAATCCTGTTTCTTGCAGGAAATTTTCTACAAATTATTTGAATGGAGAGAAGGGATCCTATGACGGGCAATCGAGAAGTCATTACGGGAAGCGATTTCAAACGCATGTTGAGCGGCGCTTACGGGGAGTTTCTTCTGGAATATGAGGGCATTGACGCGCTTTCAAGAAAGAGGCAGGGGGAGCGCTCGGCGCTTCCGGGCACGCATGTGCTGCGCACGATGGGCGCGGCGGTCATGCCGCTCGTCGACGTGAAGGATGAGAGCATCGGTGGCCTTGCGAGGCGTGTAGCGAGTGCGGCGGTGCTCGGCGCGCGAGGTACGTCGGGCGTCGTGCTCGCACAGCTCCTGCGCGGTATCGCGAAGGGGCTGTCGGGAAAGAATGACGCGACTTCGTCAGAATTCGGCAAGGCGTTCCAGTACGGCATTCTCTACGCGCAGCGCGTACTGCCTCCGACAGTGGAAACGGTGCTTGTCGCCGCCGCCAAGGCAGTGGCGAAGGGCGCGTACCATGCGGTGCGCGCAAACCTTCCGATCGCAGAGATCCTGCAGACGGCGATTGACGAAGGCAGGAAGGCCCTGTCGGAGGAAAAGCGCGAAGAGCCAGGGGCGCTCGTCATGCAGACGTTTTTGCAGGGCTGTATGAAGGGGCTCGATGGGCACTTCGTCTCGCCGGCTGTGAGCCTGTCTCTCGGCGTGGGCGAAGATCGGCTCTCGATTCCCGACCCGCGCCGCGACCTCGTGCGCCCGTACTGCGTGACGTTCCGCATCGTCGGAAGCAAGGCGCGTGCGCGTGACGTCGAGCATCGCCTGCAGGAGGAGTGCCGCTTCGTCGCCGTCGTGCACGATGAGCGCTCCCTGCTCGTCCATGTGCACACCGATCATCCGGGCGTCGTCGTCGAGCAGGCGATCGGCTGGGGCAAGCTGCGGTCGTTCCGCGTGACGGATATGGCGGAGGCGCATGCTCTGACGGCAGACTACGAATCGCTGCTTCCCGTCGCGCTCCTCGCCGTCGCGTCGGATGCGGCGCGCGGCCTGCGCCTGACGGAACTCGGCGCGAACGTCATCGTGCCGGGCAGCCGTGAGGAATGCCCGTCGGTAGCAGAACTCCTGCATGCGGCGCACAGCGACCTCGCGCGAACGTATGTGATCGTTGCGAGCGATTCTTCAATGGAGCTTGTGCTGCGCCAGGCGAAGCGCATCCTCGGCGAGCGCGTCGAGCTTGTGCTCGCAAAGGATGAGGCAGAGCAGGACAAGGCGGTCGCCCTCTACGACAAGAAGCGCACCGCCAAGGAGAATGCCAAGGCGATGCGCAAATTGCTGGAATGAAAGCCGTATGATTTAGGTAGTGAGAATGTGCCGGGATGCAGCTTGGCTGAGGTGAGCGAGCTATTTGATAGAGGCGAAGAGCTTCATCAGTGCGTAGGTCATGCCACCCGCGATCAGAGGCCCGACGGCGACGCCCTTGAAGAAGCACACGCCGATGATCGTGCCGATGATGAGTGCGGCGACGATGTGCGGATCATTTTTCAGCAGCTCGACGCCGCCGCCGCCCGCCATGGCGGCGAGAACGCCGCAGACGATGGCGGCGACGCCCAAGGGACTCTTGAAGGCGTCGATCATGTTGGCGATGGTCACGTCGCCTGTTGCAATCGGCACGAGGATGGCAGCCAAAAGAAGCACGATGCCCCAGTTCAGCCCATTGACGGAAAGGATGTCGAGCATTGCTGTCAGTCCGAGAAGCTTCAGAACGAGCACGATGATGACGGCATAGGCGACCGTCGTATTGTGACCGATGATGCCGAGGGCGAGGATCAGGAGCAGCATGAGGTATTCGGAATACATGAAGAGCACCTTCTTTGTGTTGATGGAGAGAACATTGCCGCTGAACCGGCGGATTTTCTATCATATGTATAGTATAGCGGAAAAACGAAGATAAGGAAAGGTGATAAAGCGTGTCAACGACTTACAGCGTAGCGATTCAGTACAAGAAGGATCTCGGCTACATCGAATACGATGCGGAAAAGAAGGCGGCGACCGTCGTCTTGGATGATGAGGACGGCCGTTGCGCCGTGGAAAAATATCTGGCCGAGAAGCATGAGATCGGCGTGCCGCACGAGAATCTGCGCGACTTCAGCAAGGAAATGATCGACCCGACGGCCGATGTCGAGAGCTTCAAGACGGCTCTGACGCGTCTTTGGGAAACTACGGACGTCCACGTCGATTGGAGCCGTCCCGTCGACTATGTGAAGGAACATCGCAAGTATTGAGGAATGAAGGGAAATTTTTCTTCGGGGGGACGCTGCTGCGTCCTCTTTTTATTGCCTGTGGACGATTATTGTATTATAATCGTGTTATATGATCGGCAAGGCTTCTGAAATTCCATACGGAGGGAAGGATTTTGGTTTCCCCGATCAAGGCTGTTTGGGAAGGCGTCTTCTTGCACCGCTCCCGTGGAATTTTAGGAGGAATCTTTATGGAAATGGTTCTCGGTTTTCTTGTGATGCTCGGCTGTCTGCTCTTTGGCGTGCATCACGGCGGCATCGGGCTTGCCGTCATCAGCGGCATCGGACTTGCCGTCTACACCTTCGTCTTCGGCTACCAGCCGGGCGTGCCGCCGATCTCCGTCATGCTGACGATTCTCGCAGTTGTCACATGCGCGGGCTTTTTGCAGACGTCGGGCGGCCTCACGGTCATGCTCAAGTACGCGGAGAGGCTTCTGCGCAACAACCCGAAGCAGGTCACGATCTTCGCGCCTGTCACGACGTGGCTCCTGACGGTGCTCTGCGGCACGGGGCACGTCGTCTACACGATGTTCCCCATCATCTACGACGTGGCGATCAAACAGGGCATCCGCCCCGAGCGCCCCATGGCGGTTTCTTCCGTCGCGGCGCAGATGGGAATATGCGGCTCGCCCGTATCCGTTGCGGTTGTTTCCATCATCGCCTTTATGGCACAGGCGGGACATCACGTCTCCGTGCTGCAGGTGCTCGGCGTGACGATTCCGGCGACTTTGACGGGCGTCGTCTGCGCGGCGCTCTGGAGCTACCGCCGCGGCAAGGATCTGGAAAAGGACGAGACGTTCCAAGAGTTCATCAAGGATCCGAAGAACAAAGAGTATGTCTACGGAGAATCGGAGAGCCTGCAGGGGCAGGAATTGCCGCGCTCGTATTACCATGCGATGTTCATCTTCTTCGTCGGCATCCTCGTCATCGCTATCCTTGGCAACGATCCCGACCTTTTGCCGCATTTCCCTGACAAGCTCGGGCAGATGAAGGCGATCGACATGACCGAGGTCATCCAGATGATCATGCTCCTGATTGCTGCCGCCATCCTCCTTTTCTGCAAGGTGAAGGCGAAGGAGGTCGGCAACAGCCAGGTCTTCCGCTCGGGCATGGTCGCTCTGCTCTCCGTCTACGGCGTCGCCTGGATGGCGAACACATATTTCAGCGCACACATGGCGATTCTCAAGGACTTCCTCGGCACGACCGTGCAGGCTTATCCGTGGGCTTATGCCATCATCGCCTTTTTCACGTCGAAGCTCGTCAACTCGCAGGCGGCGGCCATCGCCATCGTCGTGCCGATGGCGCTCAACGTCGGCGTCGACCCCGTGCTCATCATGTCGTTCATCTCTGCGTGCTACGGTTACTTCTTCCTGCCCACGTATCCTTCCGACCTCGCGTGCATCGGCTTTGATCGTTCGGGCACGACGCGCATCGGCAAGTATCTGCTGAACCACAGCTTCATGATCCCCGGTCTCATCGGCGTCATCTCCGGCTGCTGCGTAGGCTACGTCGTCGCGCATCTGATCTTCTGATTTTGCAAAAACCAAGAAGCGCCCTCATGATACCATTCTTTTTGGTATCATGAGGGCGCTTCTTGGTTCGGTTCGATTTTTACGAGTGCTTGATTCTCGAATGGCGCTTGACGTATTCCATGTAGAGCTTCGTTTCGCGCACGATGACGCCTGAGAGCAGGAGGAGCGCGATGAGGTTCGGAATCGCCATGAGGCCGTTCACGATGTCGGCGAGGATCCAGATCGCTTCGAGTTTCAAGAATGCGCCCGAGGCGACGAGTGCGATGAAAATCAGGCGATACGGCAGCACGCCCTTGCGCTCGAAGAGGTAGATAATTGCGCGTTCGCCGTAGTAGTTCCAGCCGAGGATCGTCGTGAATGCGAAGAGCACGAGGGCGATCGTCAGAAGGTGGCTGCCGATTGCGCCGTAGCTTGCCGAGAAGGCGGCGCTCGTCATGGCGGCGCCCGCCGTATCCCCCGACCAGACGCCCGTCAGGACGAGAGCTAGCCCTGTCATCGTGCAGATGATGATCGTGTCGATGAAGGTGCCCGTCATGGAGATCAGGCCTTGCTCCGCCGGACGCTTCGTCTTCGATGCGGCGGATGCAATGGGCGCGGAGCCGAGTCCCGATTCGTTCGAGAAGACGCCGCGCGCGATGCCGTTCTGCATTGCCATCATGATGGTCGAGCCGGCGAAACCGCCGACGGCCGCCTCGCCCGTGAAGGCGCTCTGCAGGATGAGGGCGACGGCGTGCGGCAGCGCGTCGATGTTCATGACGATGAGGATGAGGGAAAGCGCGATGTAGGAAAGCGCCATGAAGGGGACGATGGCGGCGGCGACGCGCGCGATGCTCTTGAGGCCGCCGAGCGTGATGGCGGCGATGAGCGCCGTGATGGCGAAGTCCGTCGCCCAGCGCGGCACGCCGAACGAGATCTCGACACTGTCGACGATGGCGTTGACCTGCGGGAAGGTGCCGATGCCGAAGAAGGCGACGAGCACGCAGGCGCACGCGAAGAAGATCGCCATGGGACGCCACGCGCGCCCGAGCCCCTTTTCGATGT
>ERZ773014.888-NODE-888-length-19557-cov-19.024049_pt1 | contig 19557 bp, 15 predicted proteins | sample MGYA00580841_ERZ773014 | MGnify/ENA primary metagenome ERZ773014 (study PRJEB29015, sample SAMEA2737989) | human oral metagenome | biome: human oral; feature: human-associated habitat; material: dental | place: China | collected 2067 ...
GAGTTCGATCAAGAAACAGGGTTGTACTATTATGGCGCGAGGTACATGAATCCGAAGACGAGTTTGTGGTATGGGGTGGATCCATTGGCTGAGACGTATGAGACAATTGGTGGGTATGTGTATTGTGCTGGCAACCCTGTTAAATTTGTTGACCCTAATGGAGAGAAGATTACTGACCCTAAAAATAGGATTGCTGTATATATAAATAAACAAGGGAAGATCATTTTTACAAAGTATGCGACAAAAGATATCAAAAGAATCGTCAATGTACTCATGCTAACGAAAGAGGGAATGAAGAGCCTCAAACGGGCTATCAATTCCAAGATTCGTGTTAAAATGAAAATTTCAAGTGAGACTAAAATAACAAAAGTTGAGGGAGGAAATAGGTATACTTATGGGGAGACTGTACAAGGGAACTTTAATTCTAAGGATAATTATGGCCGAAGAGTAAGTAAGAATGGGACTTTTGGAATTACTGAATCTTCTATTACAATTTATGAGGGAACTCTAAAAGAAGATGCAAAAACAGAGAATCCAAAACATAAAGGGCTGACAATAGACCAAGCAATAGGGGCTGTTGCAGGTCACGAAATCGTGCATGGTACTAATCGAAAGGAGATAAACAAAGATCTTAGATACGAGCTAAAAAACAAAGGAGGAACTAGACCGAATAAAGAAACGGCTCCTAATAAAATTGAGAATAAAATAATTGAACAGTCACGAGAATTAAATAACGAAATAAAATGAGAAAGAAACTATTTTTATTATTATTGATTTGTTGTACGTATCTTTTATCCGCAAAGAACAAACGCGAGCTCCCTTTCTATCAAGTTTTAGTTCCTAAGAGTATTGCCACACAACTTGATGAAGGTTACGGTAAAGAGTTTGTCAATGCAAGTGCGAATGTGTATAATTTACTAGATAAAAAGGAAAAAAAATGGTAAACGGAATCTATGCCTTTAAAGGGCAAGGGCCACATTTTCCTCGAAAAATATTCATTTATCGTGATAAAAAGATTTTCTTCTTCCAAAGTGTTGGCGCATTTAATCCAAACGGAATAATTAAGGAGTACTCTACATTCTTATCCGAGAATAAATTAACTAATGCCGAGACCATTATGTATCTAAGGGCAATATATGAATACTTAAAAGATGAAAATGGTATACAATATGGAGCTGAAATAAAGAAGTGTAAATAGATAATGGATAAGGTTAAGCAAACCTGGCGTAGGCAAGTTCAGCAATGTCTATGGTGTCAGTAGCAATAATGTTACGGCAGGCCAGAAAGACTATGCCGCCCGCATGCTGCAGATAGAGAAGCAGCGCGAGGAGTATTATAAGTCGCTCGGCACACCGCCCGGTGTTCCCACGATGAAAGGTGCCACGGCCGATCCCGACAACACGGGTTATGGCTACAACACCATCATCGGTGAGCTGGGTGACCACAGCGTGCCCGAGGGTTGGGTGCAACGACCAAAGCGCAACACCACGCCGGGTACGCCTCCGGGTCCACCTATCCAATGGAACAAGCCCGAAGACCCTGACAATGCGCAGCCGGGTTATGGCTATGTCCCAACGGACACAACCAACACCGAGGAGATCTTCTTCTATCATAGTGACCACCTCGGCAGCACCTCTTACATCACCGACGCCAAGGCCAACATCACCCAGTTCGATGCCTACCTGCCCTATGGCGAACTACTCGTTGACGAACATTCGTCCTCGGAGGAGATGCCGTACAAGTTCAACGGTAAGGAGTTCGACCAAGAGACGGGACTATATTACTATGGGGCGAGATACATGAACCCAAGGACGAGTTTGTGGTATGGGGTGGATCCAATGACAGAGAAGTATCCCAGCGTTGGCGCGTATGTGTATTGTGTGGATAATCCGATAAAGCTAATTGACCCCAACGGGAAAGATTGGTATCATGATAAAGATGGAACTATGCAATATAGTCCTACTGTTCATTCTGCTAAGGATTTAGGAAGCGGTCAAAGATATGTCGGCGCAACATACCACGACAAGAGAAATGCTATCAATTACAGGAAAGATGGAAGCATCTTGTTCAAAAATGAAACTGCTGCTTATAATCGGATTTGGAACCAGGCTGATAAGCATTACCATACGCCTAAAGAAAGAGGAGGGCGAGAAGTTGGGGGCTTTGTTCTAAAAGGCGGTAGTGTCCTTGTACTTCCTGATTATGGCAATAATTCAAATACAACAGAAATAGGAAAGTACCACTACCAACTTAGAGGGCGTAAGTTGAAACATGGAAATGAAATTTTCACTGTAATTGCGCAAGTACATTCTCATCAAGATAGGGGATTGGATGCTACTCCTTCGTACTATACCGGTGACTCTTATGGTGGTTTAGGTTTCTCCATGAACCATTCTAAACTTCCTGTATTTGTTATTGGTCATGATGGAAACATACATGGGATACGAGGAGAATGGATTAGAACTGGGAAAAGGTATGAACCTACTCTATATAAAATGCCTTTAAAAGGTAACGACAAATCAAGGGAGGCATTGCTCGGTGGAAAAACGACTATAACATCAATTTTAAAAAGACTAGGAAAATAACAATGGAGAAAAGTAAGATATGCGCGCTCATCTTGTCAACAATCTGTGTGTTGGCCGTATCCAGCTGTGTAGAGAAAAGGAAATTCCAAATCAGACAAGATTGTTATTCGGCAATTCAAGACTATGTCGCAGAACATGAAAGTTACAACAGTTTCTTATTGCTATCTACTAAGAAATTGTTTAATGGGAATGTATTCTATCAAGGTTTTTTGATTGGGCCATTATATGAAGGGTTGGATGTTGAATTGAAAGACTTTAGGGCTATTGAGCTATGTGAATTTAAGAAAAAGAAGATATTTGTTTTCTCTGAAATATCTTATATTATCAAGGATAATGGAAATTACAAAGCAGACTGTTGTAAACGTGATAGCATATTGGATTTAAGTTGTTATGGGAAAAATAAATACACCTATAGTAGTTTGATAAATTACTTGAAAAGGGGCAGGCTGTTATACTACCGTGATGGGAAATTACATGTTCTAAACAATCCGGATAGGCTATACCTCCCTACCATAAAGATAGATTCTATGAGACCATAGTAAAAGAAGCCCTTATAGAGATGTCGTCTTGACAGCTAATGTTCCTATAAATTGAGAGGAGCTTGTTATCTTTGTGGTGCCAACACAAGATAAATACTCCGCTCATGTATGAAGTGCAAGACAAAACAACTCACTGGCTGATAAACTCATGAAAGCCCAAACAACTCCCGAATACCTCAACTCAAAAAATCATCAATTCACAAACTCATCACCTCACAAGCTCACCACCTCATCCCCTCACCAACCCTCCAACTTACCAACTCACAAACTCATCAACTCATCACCTCACCTCCTCACCTCCTCAAAAACTTAAATTGTTATTTTTATTTTCACAATATCATTCTGGTTTTCGCTCCGTTCTAGCGAAAACATAGGCCACAAAATAGGTAAATGGCCACTATTTTCTAGCCTTTCACGTCTTTTTCTTTGTCCGTTTTTAAGAAAAAGCCTGCATTTTGCACCATTTTACCTTTCTAGATTGGTCGCCACCTCATATCTTTTTACGCCCAATTACCCGCTTTTTACCCCTAAAATCCCACTTTTTGACGGCTATTTCGCCCCTTTCAGCCATGTGTTTCATGGCTCGAAAGGGTTATGTTTATACCATTTGTGGCGGATATTTATGCTTTTCGCCGAGCATTTTGCACCATTTTACCTTGCATTTAGCACCAAAACGCACTCCATTTAGCACCAAAACGCATTGCGTTTAGTGGCATATTGCACTGCGTTTAGCACCAAAACGCACTACATTTTGCTGCAAATAGCCCAAAAAACGGGTGTCAGTGGCGGTTGGTTTAAATAAAAATTCATTTTGCCCGCATGTACAATTACTCCCTTTTGGCATCAAAACAAACCTTCGCGAAAATCGATTTTTTGCGGCAAGGTGAGCGGTTGGTGGACAAAAAGGCCACTTATTATGTTAAAATTCTTGCTAAAACTAGACAAAACGATTGTTCCGCAGACATGTGCATGGGCAACGGTGTGGAGAACTCGTAGGCTTACAGCCGCCAACGCGAACGGTTGCAGGGCATACTGCTCATGGCCAACGGGGGCAGCATCTTGGAAACGCAGAAGTAATTGGGCATCGGCAGCTAGTTTTCAACTTGTAAGACATGGGTTGAATGACTTCTGCCAGAACGCTTTTTGCGAAATAACCACATTTTACCGTAGACAAATGGGGCATAATTTCAGATTTTATCTTATCTTTGTTCTGTACTTCGTACATGAGCGGGGTGCTTACCTTGGTTTTATTGCACAAGGACAATAAACCTTTCTTCATTTATAAAACATTAAAAGTCAAGATGACCTCACTATAACAAATTGTGCACTTAGTTGCGTAATTAAGGGTAAATGTCACCACTTTCTCCTGAATTATTATTATTTTTGCATAAAATATTAATCAATGCCTTCTAAGAAAAAGAACTTGTGTGAATTGCTTGATCAAGGACAGGCTTTATGTAAGAGGTATGGAATGATAGCTGCTTTCTATTTCTCTTCTATTGCTATTTCCTTTTCGTTAGGAAGATATTATGAAGAAGTAAAGAAAGAGAAAGAATTTAATAAACTTACAACAGAGCAATCAAAAGAACTCTTAAATCAAAAAGAAAAGTATATGAACCAAAAGGAAGAATATGTAAATAAATATCTTGACTTAAGAGAAAAATATATGTCAGAACGTAATACCTTACAAAATGAAAACAAGAGATAGAAAAGAAATACTTGATGATATTAGAAAGCTCTCCTTAGATGAGGGTATAGATTTAGATAACTATAAGCTATCTATTTCTAATTATGTAGAAGAACTTGAAAAGATAGAAGATAATGAGAGAAAAGGAAACAAATACACTCTCATATTTCTCTTGTTCGTGTCTCTTTTCACAGGCATTTTCGCGTATATAACTTTCACCTCTAGAGAGGATTTGGCAGATAATTTAAAAGAAAAATCTAGTATAATAGATCGGTACGAAAAGATCCTCCCCAGGGATACACTGAATCGGACAACAATTATAAAAGGAAATGTAAGCTATACAGATGAAAAAGGTAGAAAATTAACAGTCCCTGATCTCATAAAAGAAAATACTCTTTTAATGAATGAGTTAACTTTAGCTTCTGGTAAGTTGGATTATATTAAAGAAACTTATGGCGTTTATGTTGAAACGGATAAAAATGGGGATTGGCATCTCAGAGCTGACAGAGTAGATTCAGCCTTACTACTTTTACCTCATTACAAAGATCGTATCAATTATAATCCCCATAAAAAACTTTGGACTATATATACAAGCAAGATAGATACTTTTAAGCATAAATAGTAATTTCTCCTTGCTGACTTGATCATCCATGGTTTTGTGTTTGTAGAATTACAAAAGTACTATGGTAGCCCTTTGTAAACATAGTAGTTTTTGAACTGTTGTTGCTTTTTCAAATGAAAAGATTAGCCTATATAAATACTTGTTAGCTTGGTTGTTTGTCGTCTTATTGCGATAATTGCAATGTCATTAAGATAAAGAGCTCTTTATATTATGAAAAGGGGTTCTATGTTGATTTGTTCGGAGTTGCGGAAGTTTTCACCTCCATTGATATTGTATACCATGTCCATGAAACAGATTACATTCGTATAGCCACTAGTTCTTCTTTCCGCTAGAAAAGGGTGTTGTATGTGGAGTATGTTTTGTGGAATTGATAACTAATTTTTGCAGGACAAATATAGGTTAAGATCGGTTTTTTTATAGTTAAACAGGATTTAATGTGGAAAGCCATAAATTCAGCGTAAGAAAACAAGATACCTACTTTTACTCCGCGTAAAGGTTTGTTAATGCCGTGCTGTGCACGTGTGACATTTTTCTAACAGCAATTTTACAAAAGCAATTCCGTTTGACTATAAATGCCCATGTAGAGCAATGTGGGAAAATAGGGCTGCCAAACACCCTAAGTTGTGAGGTCGTCTCTTTTTCTCGCTCCAAGTTTTGCCTTCATCATTATAATATACACGCACATGAGGTATTTGTTAAAATGAGAAGTAAGAGATATCGACACGAAACACGCCTAAAAATGCAAAGAAGATGATTTTTTAACCTGCCTTTACTGTTGTTGGCCATGCCGGGCGTTGCTTATGCCATTGCCGTTAAGGGTCGAGCTTTTGTTGCACTCAACCATTTCTGCCTTTTGCAAAACATTAATAACAAATATAAAAATACCTAATTTGCTGTTTCTAATTCTAAAAATTATCGCTAACTTTGCCATGTAAGCAACTAAAAACCGCCCTGACATGAAAAAAATTGTTACGATATTGATGCTCTTTTGTCTTGCTGCTGTTGTCGGTAAGGCACAAAAAACACGCGTGGTTTGCGGCGACGAACGCACGGATGCGTATCTGCCCAAACTGAAAGACAAGCGAGTAGCGCTGTTTGCCAACCACACGGCCGTGGCGAAGGGCAAGCATATCTTAGACTTGCTTATTGATAATAAGGTGAATGTGGTGGGCGCTTTCGCACCCGAACATGGGTTCAGGGGTACTGCCGATGCTGGCGAACATGTTAAAAACTCCACAGATAAGAAAACGGGGGTGCGCATTTTTTCGCTCTATAACGGAAAAGACGGAACGCCTAATATTGACGTGTTGAAGGAAACAGACGTGTTGGTGGTTGACATTCAGGACGTGGGCCTGAGGTTCTACACCTATTATATATCCATGTTACAATTGATGAACGCCTGCGCCAAAACCAAAACCACGATGATGATATTGGATAGGCCTAACCCCAACGGCTGCTATGTAGACGGTCCGGTGCTCGATATGAAGTACAAGTCAGGTGTTGGCGCTTTGCCCATTCCTGTTGTTCATGGACTAACGTTGGCAGAAATGGCGGGCATGATAAATGGCGAAGGGTGGTTGGAAGGTGGCGAGCCATGCCAGCTCGACATCATTGCATGCCGCAACTATACCCATTCTACGCGCTACAAGCTGCCTATTGCGCCCTCGCCAAACTTGCCTAACATGCAGGCCATATACCTATATCCCTCTATTTGCCTGTTCGAAGGCACGGATGTGAGCCTTGGGCGTGGCACAGGCTTGCCGTTTCAGCAATACGGACACCCCCAAATGACGGGCTATAAATACAGCTTTATACCCCGAAGTGTGCCAGGCGCGAAAAATCCGCCGCAGATAAACCAGCTGTGTTTTGGTGTAAACCTAAGCCACAAACCCCAAGGAGAGATTATCAAACGGGGCTTCGACCTTACGTATGTCATCGACGCTTACCGCAACTTAAACGTCGGCGAGCGCTTTTTCACACCCTTCTTCACCAAGTTGGTGGGCGTGGACTATGTGCAAAAGATGATTATCGAGGGCCGTTCTAACGAGGAGATACGTGCCGTTTGGCAACCCGAACTGGAGAAATATAAGGAGATGAGGCGAAAGTATCTTATATATAAGGAGGAAGAGGTAAGTAGTAAAGGAGTAAGTAGTAAAAGGAGTAAAGGACGAAGGAGTAAAGGAGTAAAGAGGTAAGGAGTAAAGGAGTTATGGAGTTAAGCCAATAGTTCGCTACTCTTAAACTTTAAACTCATCAACTTGTAAAGCCTGTCAACCCCTAAACTTGTCAACTCGTCAACTATATTTAAACCAACATGATATGACCCCACTAGCAATCTTAGCAACCGTTTTGGCCTATTTCGCCGTTTTATTCATTGTTTCGGGCCTTGCCCGACGCAATGTGGATAATGCCGCTTTCTTCACCGGCAGTAGGCAAAGCAAGTGGTACATGGTGGCGTTTGCTATGATTGGGGCCAGCATATCGGGCGTAACCTACGTTTCGGTGCCAGGCATGGTGGCGCAAAGTGGCTTTGGTTATCTGCAACTGGTGTTGGGATTTATCGCCGGTCAGCTCATTGTGGCCTTCGTGCTTACGCCCTTGTTCTATCGTTTACAGCTTACATCGGTTTACGAATATCTGCGCAACCGCTTTGGACAACAGGCTTATCACACGGGGGCATGGTTCTTTTTCATCTCAAAGATGTTGGGTGCGGCCGTTCGTCTCTTTCTCGTGTGTTTCACTTTGCAGCTTTTGGCTTTCGGTCCGTTGGGCATACCCTTCTGGGTTAATGTGGCCTTGTCGGTGGGTTGCGTGTGGTTTTACACCCACAAGGGCGGCGTTAAGTCGGTAATTTGGGCCGATTTGATTAAAACAGCCTGCCTTATCGTGTCGGTGGCATTGTGCATTTGGTTCATCGCAGGCGACTTACAGCTGTCGTTTGGCGGCGTGGTGAGCCACATTAGCCAAAGCGACATGAGCCGCATGTTCTTCTTCGACGACGTAAACAACAAGCAATTCTTCTTCAAACAGTTCTTTGCCGGCATCTTTACCACCATCGCCATGACCGGCTTAGACCAAGATATGATGCAACGTAACCTGAGTTGCCGCAACAGTCGCGAGTCGCAAAAGAACATGGTGATTAGCATCTTGTTGCAGTTTATCGTGGTAGCGGCCTTCCTTATGCTGGGTGTGCTGCTTTACGAAGAGGCTGCACGCCACGGCTTAACGGCTACTGGCGACCAACTTTTCCCCACAATCGCCACCGGAGGCTTGCTTCCGGGCGTTGTTGGCGTGCTGTTCATCGTTGGTTTGTCGGCCTCGGCCTACAATGCGGCAGGCTCTGCGCTCACCGCACTCACCACTTCGTTCACCGTAGACATACTTGGGGCAGGCAAGCGCAGCGAAGACGAAGTTACCCGAATGCGCAAACGTGTACACGTAGGCATGGCCGTGGTGATGGGTTTGTCCATAATCGTGTTCAACATACTGAACAACACCAGCGTAGTAGATGCCGTTTACACCCTTGCCAGCTACACTTACGGCCCCATATTGGGCCTCTTTGCCTTTGGCATACTGATAAAACGGCCTGTGCGCGACCGCTGGATACCCCTCGTGGCCTTGGCCTCACCCCTGCTTTGTTGGGTGCTCGACCGACATTCGGAGGCTTGGTTCAACGGCTATCATTTCAGTTACGAGTTGTTGATACTCAATGCCTTGTTCACTTTCGTGGGTCTTTGCCTGCTTATCAAGCGTGGCACGTGCCCCCCAAAAATATCATAAACAATGCTTAGACCCGTCCTTACACTAGCAGCCCTTTGCCTTACGGCCCTTGCAACACGGGCACAACAGGCAGCCCCAACGACCTTCGCGCCCCACTGCGACCAGCCGTTGGTAACAAACATGTCGGCTCCCACCACGCCCACACAGGGCCTTTCGGGCAGACACATCGCCGTTTGGCAAAGTCATGGCCGATATTATGAGCGCACACTAGACCGCTGGGAGTGGCAGCGCGCACGCTTGTTGCAAACCGTAGAAGACCTCTATACGCAGAGTTACGTGTTGCCTTTCCTCGTGCCCATGCTCGAAAATGCAGGCGCAAACGTGCTGGTGCCGCGCGAAAGAGATTGGAACACGCATGAAGTGGTGGTGGATAACGATGCCAACACGTTGTCGCCGAACGCCGTATATAAGGAACGCAATGGCCAGCAAACATGGCAGCAGGGGCAGGGAGAAGGCTTTGCCTACCGACATAAGGTGTACGCCGACTTTCAAAATCCTTTCCGCGATGGCACGTTCCGTGTCGTTCAGTCGATAAAGAAAGGGCAGGAGAGCCTTGCCGAATGGGTGCCAAACGTGCCAAAGACAGGCGAATATGCCGTGTACGTGTCGTATAAAACCGTTCCAGGAAGTACTGCCACGGCACATTACACGGTGTATCACCAAGGCGGAGAGAGCCATTTCCGCGTGAACCAGCAGATGGGTGGCGGCACTTGGATTTACCTTGGCAAGTTTGTTTTCGATGAAAAGGCGGGCCAAAAACATCGTGTTTGCCTAAGCAACAACACGGGGAAAGTGGGCGAAATGGTGACGGCAGACGGCGTAAGGTTTGGTGGAGGAATGGGTAACATTGGTCGACCAGACGTTAGTGGCTACCCTCGCTTTACCGAGGCAGCACGCTATTGGCTGCAATGGGCTGGCGTGCCAGACAGCGTTTACTCTGCTTCGCATGGCGAAAACGACTATACCGACGATTATAAAAGTCGTGGAATGTGGGTGAATTGGCTTGCTGGTGGCTCGCAAAGTTACCCCGAAGGGCAGGGACTTAACGTGCCCATCGACCTATCTTTGGCATTCCACAGCGATGCAGGCGTTACCAAAGACGACCGAACCATCGGCACATTGGGCATATATTACACCCAAAGTTACGACAGCGTGTTTGCCAATGGTGCTTCGAGATACCTCTGTAAAGACCTTACCGAGAGCGTGCAAAACAGCATATTGAACGACATTCGCACACTGTACGAACCGCTTTGGAACAGTCGCGGCAGTCGTGATGCCTCGTATTTCGAGGCCCGCACGCCGCGCGTTCCTGCCATGTTGCTCGAATTGCTTTCGCATCAGAACTTCGCCGACATGCGTTATGGCCTCGACCCGCGCTTTCGTTTCACCGTGAGCAGGGCCATTTATAAGGGCATGTTGCGCTTTATATGCGCCCAACGAGGGCAAACGCCCATTGTTGCACCGCTGCCCGTAGACCATCTTTCGGCATCGCTTAAAGGCAGAGACCAAGTGGAACTGACGTGGAACGCCGTGGCCGACACGCTGGAACCATCGGCCATGCCCGACCGATATATCGTTTATACCCGTCTGGGTAACGGCGCATTCGACAACGGCAAGGTGGTGAAACGCAACCGATATGTGGCTCGCATTCCTGCCGATGTGGTGTGTAGTTTCCGCGTTGAGGCCGTGAACAAGGGCGGAAAGAGCTTTTCTTCAGAGACGATGGCCGTGGCGCGATGCTCGGCCAGCATGGGAAAGAAGGCATTAGTGGTAAACGGTTTCGACCGCGTTTGTGCGCCTGCCGACTTTGTTGCGCCTGCGCCTATCGATACATTATATGCCGGTTTCCTCGACAACATCGACCACGGCGTGCCTTATCTGCAAGACATCAGCTACACGGGGAGCCAGAAAGAGTTTAACAGAACCTTGCCTTGGCTCGACGATGATTCGGGCGGATACGGTGATAGCTATGGAAATGAGGAGACAAAGGTGATTGCCGGAAACACGTTCGACTATCCCGCGCTGCATGGCGAGGCCATATTGAAGGCGGGGTTGAGCTTTGAATCGTGTGCCAACGAGTGCTTAGACAAGGCCGAAGACGGCTACGTCTTTGTTGATTACATACTAGGTAAGCAGTGCCAAACCAAGATGGGACGAGGAAATGTGCGCCCCTTGATGTTTAAAACCTTCGATGCGAAGGTGCAAAAAACATTGGCGGAGTATGCCCAGCGTGGCGTTCACCTGTTTGTTTCGGGTGCTTACGTGGGCAGCGACCTTTGGTGTAACCCGCTGGCCAAGCCCTTAGAGAGCGACCAACGCTTTGCCATGGAGGTGCTTAAATATCAGTGGCGCAACTCGCGCGCTGCCCTTACTGGTGGTGTTCGCATGGTGCGTTCGCCGCTACAACTGGGCGTGGGCGAGATGAACTACGCCAACACGTTGAACTCGGAGCAATATATAGTGGAGTCGCCCGATGCCATCGAGGCGGCCGACTCAACGGGATATACCGTGATGCGTTATCCCGAAAACAACCTCAGTGCGGCGGTTGCCTCGCAAGGCAGCTACAAAACGTTCGTTATGGGGTTCCCCTTCGAGAGCATCACACAGGCCTTCTGTCGCGAGAAGCTGATGAAAACCATCGTAGATTTCTTTATGCGTCAGTCCCACGAAGACATTTCGCACGACCCCAAAGGGGATGGGAAGAAGGCTAGACACATCACTTCGTTTACCGGAGAAGAGAAAAAGGTGAAGAAATGACTTTTAAAGGTGAAAGGGTGAAAGGGTGAAAAGGTGAAAAAATGGCTAACGCCGTCAAGGCATTTGGCTTAACTCCTAAAGCTGAAAGGGTGAAAAAATGGCTAACGCCACCAAGGCATTTGGCTTAACTCCATAACTCCATAACTCCTTAACTCCTTCTCTCTCCCTCCTCAAAATAACTCATAAACTAATAAACTCACAATGATATGAAGAAAATAACTTGTTTCGTACCTTATATAGATGAGTCGCAGGCAGGCAAAACCTTGTCGGCATTGCGCAATTCGCAGTTGGTAGACAAGGTTGTTTGCCTTGACGAACCTGTGTTTAAGTCGGAAACCATCCGCCGAATAGCCGCCGAGAGCAAGGCCGATTATGCCTTGGTTTATACCAAAACCACCACGTTAGAGTTGGGTTACATGGCCTTAGAGCGGCTTTTGCAGATTGCGCAAGACACGGAGGCAGGGCTGGTTTACGCCGATCATTACCAAGTAAAGGGCGGCGAACTGGTTAAGGCACCCGTTATCGACTACCAAAAAGGTTCGTTAAGAGATGATTTCGACTTCGGTTCGGTGCTCTTCTTCGATGCAGCTGCCTTGAAAGAAAGCGTGCAACGCATGGCAGAAACTTACCAACACGCTGGCCTTTACGACCTACGGCTGAAACTAAGTCAACGCTATGCGCTGGTGCACGCCAACGAATACCTGTACAGCGAGGTAGAGGAAGACAACAGAAAGAGTGGCGAAAAGCAGTTTGATTACGTTGACCCACGTAACCGCGACCGACAAATAGAGATGGAAAAGGCATGTACGCAGCATCTGAAAGAGATTGGCGGATACCTCGAACCCCATTTCAAAGACATTGATTTCAACCAAGGCGAGTTTGAAGTTGAGGCATCGGTGATTATCCCCGTGCGCAATAGGGCGGCTACTATCGGCGCTGCCATCGAGTCGGTATTGAAACAACAGACCAGGTTTAAGTTCAACCTCATCGTCATAGACAACCATAGCACCGACGGAACAACCGAGGCTATTGATGCCTTTAAGGCCGATGGGCGCGTGGTACACCTTGTTCCCGAACGCAACGACTTGGGCATTGGCGGCTGTTGGAACTATGGTGTGAACTCCACTCACTGCGGAAAGTTCGCCGTTCAGCTAGACAGCGACGACCTTTATAAGGACGAACACACGCTGCAAACCATCGTCGACGCCTTCTACGAGCAAAAGTGCGCGATGGTGATTGGTTCGTATATGATGACCGACTTCGACCTGAACGAACTTCCCCCAGGCGTTATCGACCACAAAGAATGGACACCCGACAACGGCCGAAACAACGCTTTGCGCATCAACGGACTGGGTGCGCCCCGCGCTTTCTATACACCAGTGTTGCGTTCGATAGGCTTGCCCAACACCAGTTATGGCGAAGATTACGCCATGGGGCTTAACATTTCGCGCCATTATCAAATCGGACGTATCTATGATGTGCTCTATTTGTGTCGCCGTTGGGGTGGAAACTCCGATGCCGCACTGAGCATCGAGAAGGTAAATGCCAACAACTTGTACAAGGACAGGATAAGGACTTGGGAGTTGGAGGCGCGAATTGCACTAAACAAACAGCGCTAAAAAAGACAACAATTAGGTACTAAGATAAAAAGAATTACAGGAAAACAGCCTTGCATTAGTCCGCCTGCCGTCTTCACAAAGAGGGCAGGGCGGATGGCAAGGTAAAAGATGTGGTCGGTAAATTAAGTGCCCAACCACAAGCTTGAACTTTCAAATCGCAAGTGCCAACACATCTCGATGCAAGCGAAAATTTGCGTAAACAAAGTAGCGAAAGCAATATAACGAAGCAATATCAGCAAAATGAAGAATGTAACAAAGAATATAAACCCGTGGCTTTGGATACCCACACTCTACTTTGCGGAGGGCATTCCTTACTTCATTGTGAACAATATCTCGGTTATTTTGTTCACGCGCATGGGCGTACCTAATGGAGAGATGGCCCTCTTCACCAGCCTTATTTACTTCCCGTGGGTGATAAAGCCCCTGTGGAGTCCCTTTGTAGACATCCTGCGCACCAAGCGTTGGTGGATTATCATGATGCAAATCGTGATGAGCATAGCCTTCATCTTGCTCACATTCTCCATCCCGCACCCCTCGCCCGAAGTGATTTCGGCCACAGCCACGCCCGTTAGTCTATTCACTTTCACGCTGATACTCTTCGTGATAACGGCCTTTGCATCAGCCACCCACGACATAGCGGCCGACGGTTTCTACATGCTCGCCCTCAATCAGCAGCAGCAATCGTTCTTCGTTGGTATCCGAAGCACCTTCTATCGCCTGTCATCCATCTTCGGACAAGGCGTGTTGGTGTACATTGCAGGCGTGTTAGAAACCCGAACAGGCGACATTCCGTGGGCTTGGACCATCACGATGGCCATCACAGCCGTGATGTTTAGCTGCATTACTATCTATCATACGTTCTTTGTTCCGCGTGCAAAGGAAGATGCACAGAAAGATGCAGAGAACACAGTGGGCAAGGAAACGCGCAAACGGAGCACGACAGAAGAAATATTCGATGAGTTTGCACGCACGTTCAGTCTTTACTTCAAGAAACCCGGTGTGCTGCTCGCCATTGTCTTCATGCTGCTCTATCGCTTGCCCGAAGCGTTCTTGCTCAAAATGGTTAGTCCCTTTTTGCTCGACACACGCGCCAATGGCGGATTGGGATTAAGCACCGAGAGCGTGGGCTTTGTATATGGAACCATCGGCGTTATCTTCCTCACCGTGGGCGGAATTATCGGTGGTATGGCCGCCTCTCGTTGGGGATTGAAGAAAAGTCTGTGGCCAATGGCCGCCTGCATGACGCTGCCTTGCTTTACCTTTGTGTACCTAAGCATGGCCATGCCCACCGACTTAGTGGTTGTCAGCGTGTGTGTTGCCATCGAACAATTTGGCTATGGGTTCGGCTTTACGGCCTACATGCTCTACATGATGTACTTCTCCGAAGGCGAATTTAAAACCGCCCACTATGCCATCTGCACCGCCTTCATGGCCGCCAGCATGATGATTCCGGGCATGGCGGCAGGCTATCTGCAAGAATTATTGGGCTACGAACACTTCTTCTGGATGGTTATCGTATGCTGTATTGCCACGGTGGGCGTTACGCTAACCATCAAGGTGAACCCCGAATACGGACGTAAACGAATAACGAAAGATGAAAAATAAAACCCTCTTTGCCATCGCTCTGGCACTCGCAGCCATGCTTTGCCCCACTGAAACGTGGGCTAAGAAAGCTGTGCTTACTGGTATCGACGTGCTTGCGCAGCAGCATTTTAAGTGCTTGCAGGGCAAACGCGTGGGACTAATTACCAATCCCACGGGCGTAAATGCCAACCTCGTGTCTACCGTTGATGTGCTGAAAGCCGCCCCTGGCGTAAACCTCGTGGCCTTGTATGGCCCTGAACACGGCGTGCGTGGCGACATCCATGCAGGCGATAAGGTGGAAACGGCACGCGATGTAAAGACGGGTCTGCCCGTGTTTTCGCTCTACGGCAAGACCCGAAAGCCAACACCAGAGATGCTAAAAGACGTTGACGTGCTGGTGTACGACATCCAAGACATCGGTTGCCGCTCGTTTACATTCATCAGTACGATGGGCCTGGCTATGGAGGCAGCGGCAGAAAACGATAAGGAATTCGTGGTGTTGGACCGTCCCAACCCACTTGGCGGACTGAAAATAGAGGGAAATATCACCGACGACGACTGCCTGTCGTTCGTCAGTCAGTTTAAGATACCTTATATATACGGACTAACCTGCGGCGAGTTGGCACGCATGCTCAACGATGAGGGCATGCTTAAAGGCGGCGTTCGCTGCAAACTGACGGTGGTAAAGATGAAGAATTGGAAACGCTCAATGGGCTATGCCGACACGGGTTTGCAATGGATTGCCTCGTCGCCACACATCCCACAGGCCGTAACCGCTTACTATTATCCCACTAGCGGCATTCTTGGCGAACTGGGTTATGTGTCTATCGGCGTAGGATATACCATTCCTTTCCAGATGTTTGCCGCACCTTGGATAGATGCCGTGCAACTTGCCGACGCCATGAACGCCCACCAAATGCCGGGCGTTACCTTTCGTCCCATCTATCTTAAACCCTTTTATAGCGTGGGCAAGGGCGAACTGTTGCAGGGCGTGCAGATGCACATCACCAACTTTCAACGCGTTGAACTAACGCCCATGCAGTTCGTTTTCATGGAAGAAGTGGCGCGCCTTTACCCCAAACATGCGGTTTTGGCGAACGCCGATGCCAAGCGTTTCGACATGTTCGATAAGGTTTCGGGCTCTAAACAGGTGCGCATCAAGATGAGCCTGCACAACCGTTGGGCCGACCTTAAACCGTTTTGGGATAAGGATGTGGCCCAGTTCCGCACGCTTTCAAAGAAGTATTACCTATATAAATAACCCCCAAACACCCTACCTATGGAAAAGAATAAGACCACCAGTAGGATTTTATCCATCGATATTTTGCGCGGATTGACCATCGCGGGCATGATAACCGTGAACAATCCAGGCAGTTGGAGTTACATGTATGCACCGCTTGAACATGCCGAATGGAACGGACTGACGCCCACCGACCTTGTCTTTCCCTTCTTTATGTGTGTGATGGGGATGTGCATTTACATCGCCATGCGCAAGTTCGACTTTACTTGCAACCGCGCCACCGTGTACAAGATAGTCAAGCGTATGGTGCTAATCTACCTCGTAGGCTTGGCCATTGGTTGGTTTGCCAAGTTCTGCTACCGCTGGAACAGTCCACAAGAAGGGGCCGATTTCTTCTCCCAATTGTGGTACATGGTATGGTCGTTCGACAAAATTCGCTTAACGGGCGTGCTTGCACGGCTGGCCATTTGTTACGGCATAACGGCATTGTTGGCCATCACCGTGCGGCATAAGCACTTGCCCTACGTCATTGTAGGTCTGCTGTTAACCTATTTTGTGATACTGATGGCAGGCAACGGGTTCGCCTACGACGAGACAAACATCCTCTCGATTGTAGACCGCGCAGTGCTTACTGATGCCCACATGTATCACGACAACGGCATCGACCCCGAAGGTTTGCTAAGTACGCTGCCCTCGATAGCGCACACGCTGTTGGGCTTTATCATTGGCAGCTTGCTTTTCCGCAAGGCAGATGTAGGCGAACAACAGCTTGATGCACGCACCAACATCACCCTCACCAAGGTTGTTCCGCTGTTCGTTGTGGGTACGTCGTTGCTCTTCGCTGGCTATTTGCTTAGCTATGGTTGCCCCATCAACAAGAAAGTGTGGTCGCCCACCTTCGTATTGGTTACCTGCGGACTAGCATCCATGCTCTTAGCCCTACTAACATGGATTATCGACGTTAAGGGTAAGAAGTCGTGGAGCAAGTTTTTCGAGGTGTTCGGCGTCAATCCGCTCTTCCTTTTCGTGCTGAGCGACTTCTTCGCCATTGTCTTCGGCGCATTCACTTTCCCCGTTGGCGACAAGCAGATGAATGTCGTTGGCTTTGTCTACTCGCAGTTGTTGTCCCCCGTCTTCGGGCAATACGGTGGGTCGCTGGTTTATTCGCTACTCTTTATCGCCCTCAATTGGGTTATTGGTTATCAGCTATACAAGCGGAAGATATACATTAAGTTGTGAGAATTTGAGTGTTTAAGTTTTTGAGTTATTGCGTTCATGAGTTGTCGACAAATTGTTTTAGGCCAACCCAAACAATTGCCTTATCATCAACTCGAATTGAAAAGCGACTTAAAACCCGCAAGCCAAAGAACCCATCAACCCAAATGTTCAAAGGCCATTGGCTTAACGCCTTTAACTCCATAACCCCTTAACTCCCGATACAGAATTAGCAATCTCGTAAACAATTAAAAATAAAATCTTATGCAATATATACTCATCGCCGATAGCGGATCTACCAAAACAGACTGGTGCGTTGTGCAAAACGGACAGCAACAAGCGCGCTACGAAACCAAGGGCATGAACCCTTTCTTTCAGTCGCAAGACCAAATGGAAGACGAGATACGCCAAAACCTCTTGCCCCAGCTGCCCAACGAACAGCCCGCTGCCGTGTATTTCTATGGCGCAGGATGCACACCAGAGAAGTCGCCACTAGTAAAAGAAAGTCTTGAGCGTTGCTTTCCCACCGCAACTACCATTGAGGTAAACTCCGATCTCTTGGCTGCTGCGCGTGCCCTTTGCGGCCACCAGCCGGGCATTGCCTGCATCTTGGGCACAGGTTCCAACTCTTGTTTCTACGATGGCAAGGGCATTTCGTTCAACGTTCCCGCACTAGGTTTCATCCTTGGCGATGAAGGTAGCGGGGCGAATCTAGGCAAAAGGCTGGTGGGCGACATACTTAAAAATCAATTCCCAGGCGACTTGAAGGCGGCGTTCTTCGAAGAATACGATACCAGCATGGCCGACATCATCGACCATGTTTACCGTCAACCCTTCCCAAGTAGGTTCCTTGCCGGTTTCAGTCCGTTCCTTTCGCGCCATCGCGAGCACCCTGCCGTGCACCAATTGTTGGTTAACGCTTTCAAATCGTTTATTCGTCGCAACGTGATGCAGTACGATTACAACACGTACGCTATGCACTGCATCGGCTCTATTGCCGATGTTTACCGCAACGAGGTGGCCGAGGCAGCACAGATATTGGGCGTAACCTTGGGGCGGATAATGAAAAGTCCGATGGAAGGATTGGTGGAATATCATTCATAGCCTCACCCCCAGCCCCTCTCCAAGGGGAGAGGGGGAGTAGTATGCAGTGCAACTACACAATGCGGCTACAAGGCAAACAGGCATCGTAAGCAAAGCTAGCACAAGTAAATAAATATAGAATACAAAGCCATCACACAGCACATCACTCCCCCTCTCCCTTTGGAGAGCGGGCGGGGTGAGGCTGGTAGCAGGTTGCCGGTGAGGCTTTTATACCCACAATCATTATGTCATTCACAAAGATAACAGAGCAGCCGTCGCTCTACAACAACCTCGAAACCAAGACGGCAGAAGAATTGTTGAGGGACATCAACGCCGAAGACCGAAAGGTGGCAGAGGCGGTTGAGAAGACCATTCCACAAGTGGCGAAACTTGTAGAACTAATTGTGCCGCGCATGAAACGCGGTGGACGTATCTTTTATATGGGCGCAGGAACGAGCGGAAGGCTCGGCGTGCTAGATGCTAGCGAACTGCCACCCACCTTCGGCGTGCCTAAAACACTGGTCATTGGCCTCATTGCTGGTGGCGACACGGCACTTCGCAATGCTGTGGAAAATGCCGAAGACGATGAAGAACGTGGGTGGGACGAACTAACAGAGTTTAACATCAACGAGAAAGACACCGTCATTGGCATTGCCGCATCGGGCACAACGCCCTACGTAGTGGGCGCCCTTCGCAGTGCCAGAGAGCACGGCATACTTACCGCTTGCATCACCAGCAACCCCGATTCGCCTATGGCAGCCGAGAGCGATGTGCCTATCGAAATGGTTGTCGGCCCCGAATACGTTACGGGAAGTTCGCGAATGAAGTCGGGAACGGGCCAAAAAA
>ERZ773014.889-NODE-889-length-19557-cov-2.492565_pt1 | contig 19557 bp, 22 predicted proteins | sample MGYA00580841_ERZ773014 | MGnify/ENA primary metagenome ERZ773014 (study PRJEB29015, sample SAMEA2737989) | human oral metagenome | biome: human oral; feature: human-associated habitat; material: dental | place: China | collected 2067 ...
CCTTTATGCGTATCTTAATACGTGTCTTTACACGGCAATGGGAATGTTTTTGACCTGCGGCCCATGTTGGTAATTTTCAACAATGAGGTCATCGGTGGTAAACGCATAGAAGTCGGTTACGTTGGGGTTGAGCGATACGTGGGGCGCCGCAAAGGTGGGGCGAGAAATAAGCTCACGTACAATGTCTACATGGCGATCATAGATGTGTGCATCGGAGATCATGTGGACAAGTTCACCTGCTTGCATGCCACTGACCTGTGCCACCATCATGAGCAAAATAGCGTACTGACAGACGTTCCAGTTATTCGCTGCAAGAATGTCTTGGCTGCGCTGTACTAAAAGCAGGTTAAGCGTGGGCTTTGCATCGCCGGGATTCTGCGTAACGTTATAGATGGCATTGAATGCGCATGGATAGAGATTCATTTCCGATAAGTCTGCAAACGTATAGAGATTGGTCATAATACGACGGCTGAACGGATTCTCTTTGAGGTCCTTGAGTACACGATCCATCTGGTCATAATCGCCATCGGAGTAGTGAGAAACCTGTCCAACCTGATAACCGTAAGCCTTGCCAATGGAGCCAGACTCATCAGCCCATGAATCCCAGATGTGTGAGTTAAGATCGTTAACGTTGTTGGACTTCTTCTGGTAAATCCACAGAACCTCGTCCATGGCGCTCTTGAGCGCAGTGCGACGAAGCGTCAGCGCTGGAAACTCCTCGCGCAAATCATAGCGATTGCAGACGCCAAACTTCTTGATTGTGTATGCGGAGGTACCATCTTCCCAGGTAGGACGGACCTTCTCGCCCTCGGTGGTGGTGCCGTTTTCAATAATGTCGGAGCACATATCAATAAAAATGCGATCTGCTTTGCTCATATTCAATCCTTCAAAATACCGTTCAAAATGGAATAAACACCTGCTAGTTGTACGTATAGCAAGTCTTTTCCAAGTACATTACCAGTTGCTGTCAGTATAAGCGCTGTAGGGGTCCCCAAAAAGTGGGCTTGAGGAAGTCTGATTGCTCGAAACACAAGAACGTCCCAGTCCCGATAGCAGCATAATAACTATAAAAAATAGCAAGCCTGCAGGGAAAGGAGAGCCGTCAGGCATCTGCGACGGATCGTTTGGGTCAAAGTCAGGGCCCTCGCCGCCAAATTCATGCCTGTTGTGCCTGGTATCTTGGTTGTCGTCTTTCTTTGCCATCAATCCTCAATCAAACGCTTACACTTTGATGATACCCGTCGTCGCCCAAGGATTTCATGGCGAGAAACCCCTCTTTTTGTCACTCCACATTCTCTGCAAAGTATTTTGCACACGACGACTTGTTTACGCCTGCAGCTCGCTTACACCCGCAACATCCGTGCCCGCAGCGCTCGCGCCCGCGGTTCACGCACCCGTAGCTCCTACAGGTGCTGCGACGCAAAGATGTCGTTCCAGAACGTGCCAAGCTGCTTGATGAGCTCGATGTCCGCAGGAAGCCACTGCACGTCAAGCAGCTCATTTTGGGCAAGCCAACGAAGCTCCGAGTGGATCTCTGGGTCCGCAACAGGCTCCTCAGACTCGCCTAGCGTGCAGATATAACAATCCATATGCAGGTCAAAGGTGGGGTAGGAGTAAGCTACCGTGTCATAGAAAAACGCTGCCTGCACGCTACACTGCAGCTCTTCCTGAATTTCTCGACGCAGCGCCTGCTCAGAGGTTTCTCCAGCCTCAACTTTTCCGCCAGGAAACTCCCAGAAGCCAGCATTATCCGCATCAGCTCTACAAGCGGCAAGAATTTTGTTGTCTTTATAGAAGATAGCTGCAGCTACATTGACTGTTTTGGCCTCGGCCATGTTATCCCTCCAGCCTGACTGTTGCAAAAACGGTGGAACTCTCGGCATCTTTGAGCACTACCGAGAAACCCGTCTCATCGGTGTATACCTGGGGAGTAATGGTGTCGCCCAAGCGTGCCTGACTTCTGTACTGAACCACAATGCGGCGCAGCTTGTGAGAATAGCCAAGGGCCACAAGTGTGTCGACAGCCATGAGCATGTACTGAGCATTATTAACGTGCTTGTTTGTATCCAGATGCTGCTGAGAAACAAGAATGACTGGACCATCAACAGCATTTCCCTCAAGTGCAATTTTGCGAGGAGTTGGTGGCAAATCTACGCGAGGCTCGCCAGTAATGTAGACGTTTTCGCTCTCGGGAACACGAGCAGCCTTACCTTCATTGATATCCATTAAATACCAGGTAGAATCCGCTTTAACAACAGTAGTTCCGCTTTCATCATTAATAACAAACGACCTTGATGCTTGAAGGCCTTTCATCTGATATGACCAGGTGCCTACAAAAATTTTCTCGCCAAATTGGGGGAGTCGATCAACTTGAATTTGCCAAGTGGCCAGCACCCACGCATATCCTTCGCTGGTCAGTTGTTTAAATCCGCGTCCAATGTCTTCTGAGTGGAATGTTGAGCAATCCTGCAGGTAGTTCATAACGCCTACCAGGGAAAGCTTTCCAGTCTCATCACACTCGCTATATCTAACTCTACTTTCAATGGTGTACATACAAATCCAAACTCGAAATCAGCGTTTGCTGAGGTATTACACTATGTCGAGAAACCCGTCTAGTTGTCCCATGGGAACGAACCTGGCAAGCGGTCTTTGACTTTTTGCGTGGTATCGTCAAGTTTCTGCTTAGTTACCTGGACTTTTTGTGAAACCTGTTGAGCCTTTTGGGTAGCAATAAGAGTTGCATTCTGGGCCGCCGCATTTGCCTTTTGAGCTGCTGCGTTTGCTTTCTGCGATGCGTTTTGCGCTGCAGCGCTTACTTTCTGTGACGCATTCTGTGCGGCTTCTTCAACCTTCATTGATGCATCTTGAGCTGCGGCTTCAACTTTGTGATGGGTAGTAGGTCCATTCCAAAGAAGGCTGGCAACCGTGTCCAAAAAATAAAGCGTAACCACAATAAACGCCACAACCGAGACAGTGTGCTTGGAGAAAATCATCAAAACATCAAGCATCGTTGGGACTAGCACAAAAACTGAGGTAACAGAAAACGCACCAAATACTGCGCTGGCCTGGGGACAAATTCGACCATGCAAGTTGAACTTGAACATAGAGTAGTCCCACCACTTCTTTTTAAAGCGACGCTCCAAAAAGAGGCCGGTCGAGTACTCAATAACTGTGGCTAAAACTGCACCAATGATAAAGACAATAATTGGATTAGAAATCTGGCCTAGTACCAGCCATTCCGCAAGCGCTCCAATGCCATAAATAGGGCAGGTAGGACCAAAAAGAAAACCACGCTTGGTAAATTCTCCCTCAACAACGGAGCAGTAAATGGTCTCGTATACCCAACCACCAAAAGAAATCAGCGCAAAAATTATGACCATCTGAGGCAGATGCTGCACAAAGAGCTCAATATTCTTATCGAGTGCAAAAAGTGTACGCAGTGTCTCAGTCATGGTGCTCACGAGAGGTTTCCGTAATCCATGTAGTCGTTAGGCTCATCTGACTTACTGTCGGTTGTACCTTGAAAATCACTTTCAGGTGTCGAGAAACCCGTTGGGCGGAAACCATCTTTTTTGTATGGATTGCCTGTTAGTGTTTCTGCAGTTGAACAAGCTTTATCGCAAGTTGTTACAATCCAAGCCTCTTTGGTATGAGGTGGAATAGGAACTAGAGGAAACATGTGATGCAAGATGATGTCTTCCTCAATAGGGGTTAAATCAGGGAAATCCTCGCGAGCATTATCAAGTACATGGCGAGGGTGCGTAAATCCGTGCCAGTTGTCTGGTGCGGCTTCGTGATCATGCCAATCGTAGAGGTAGTAGTCATGAAGGAGAGCACCGCGTACAAGAGCGCGTTCATCAACTTTGATGCCAGCATTCATTGCAAAAGCAAGACTACTATAAGCAACTGCGATAACGTGGTCGAGAGTACTGGTAGTTCCATGTTGTGTAAAAGTTGCAAGCTGATAGAGTCTTCCGGACTTCAGAATAGGAGTCGAAAGCTCATCGAACCTCTCGCGAATTTTAGAAACGTCAACCAAAAAATATCCCATCAACTGTGCGCACACATCAAAAATTTGCGTGCGTACCTTAGCAATGTATCTATAAAAGATTAGTTAATCTGATGGTTACGTGCAATCTTTTTGGCTGAATGTTACGAAAACGAAAGAAAAGAAAACGCAAGCTTTGGCGGTGCTTATTGTGCTGTTTAACTGCTCTTATGCTTTCTTACTGTAGGGGCTCATGTAGTCCACTACTACGTTTACTGCGCCAGGAAGACACCTAGCAGAATAGGCGTAGATGTCGTGGCAGGTGACCTCGCCATTTACTTCCAGTGGCATAGGTGCTGTTGATTCAACGGTAATTTCTTTGCCGCTAAAGCTATTGAGGTAGGGCCTACCAAGCGAGTCTCCCGTGCGATCAAAGAAACCAGAAAGCAGTGGGCGTACCAGTTTTGCAGTCATGTGAGTCTCAATGACAATAACCTCAAGCAGGCCATCATTCATACGATTACCAGGGGCTAATTCAATTCCTGCTTGCATCATGGAGCTGTTTGCAATAAGGCAGCCAATGCCCTGAAGCTCATGTACTTTGCCGTCAACGGTAATTTTGAAGTCGTGAACTGGCGGCATAAGGTTGGCTAGGGCTGCAGTAAAGTACGCCGCCTCTCCAAAGGTTTGCTTATGGGGGATGGCTGAGCGCATAATTTCTGCGTCAAGGCCTGTACCGGCCATTAAAGGAACTCCAGCTACATGGGTTTCTCCCGATACTGTGGTCCAGGTAATCTCACCCAGATCAAGCTGTGCGGTCTGAAGGTTTCTGCAGGCCAGCGCCAGTGCGTTAGGTTCAGGAGCGTTTCCAATACTTGCTGCCAGAAGATTAGCGGTTCCAGAAGGGAAGACAAGAATAGGTGTCTGGTATCCTCTAAGGCCGTAGAGCAGGCTAGATACGGTGCCATCTCCGCCCGAGAGCACCACTACGTCAAAATCTTCAGGCTGAACAGAACTCAGAACCTCATCTGTGCGCCAATGGCTTTCAACTAGCTTTACCAGGCATTCGTCGCCGCTTTTCAAAAGAGCACGCTCAAATTCAAAGATTGCGTCAGAGCTAAAACCTGAGCAAGGATTGTGAATGATGAGGGTTCTCATATATCCTCCGAAGATTTGCGACAAGCTGGTATATCATTTTGATACGTATGAGTGTATCGCTTTACGTTAGGTACTTAATCGGCAATTGGATGGACGCATTGTATATAGCAACCTCAGAAGAACTTTCCGCATTTTGTGAGCGAGCAAAGACTTCGCATATCCTTGCAGTTGATACGGAGTTTCTTCGCGAGAAAACCTACTTTCCCAAGCTTTGCCTGGTGCAGGTTTCCACAGGTTCAGAGATTGCTGCGATTGATCCCTTGCTTATTGATGACCTAACTCCGCTTAAAGAGCTCCTGGAAAATCCTCAGATTGTCAAGATTTTCCACGCGTGCTCACAAGACCTTGAAGTTTTACTAGAAAAAATGGATTGCGCATGCGCTCCTGTATTTGATACGCAGGTAGCAGCTGCATTTTTGGGCATGCGTCAGCAGGTGAGCTACGCCGGTCTGGTAGAAAATTTTGCTAACGTCAAGCTTGCTAAGGCTGAGTCTTTAACAGACTGGTCAAAGCGACCTCTTGATAAAGAGCAGCTGGTATATGCCGAGGATGACGTGAGATATCTTCCCGCAATCTACAATCAAATGGTCGAGAAGCTCATCAAGCTTGATCGTTTGAGCTGGGTAAAGCCAGAGATGGACCAACATACTAATATTGAGCAGTATCGCCGAGACCCCTATCAGGCATATCTCCGTTTAAAACGTTCTGGCTCGCTTACGCGCAGACAACTTGCTATTGCTCGAGAGGTGTGTGCCTGGCGAGAAGAAACTGCTGCTAAAAGAGATGTTCCACGTAAGTGGGTGCTTTCTGACGAACTCATTATTGAGATTTGTCGCCGTGTTCCTACAACACCAGATAGACTGCGCAAAATCCGCGGCACTGAGCAAATCTCTCAAGGCGGGGCAGTGCATCTTCTAGATGCAATTAAGCGTGGACAAAAGACACCCGCAGATCAGTGTCCAAAAATCGAGCATCACGCTCATCCTTCAGCTGGCTCTGAAGGTGTTGTTGAGCTTATGTATGCTCTTATCAGGATTGTTTCAGAAAAAGAGGGAATTGCATCTCCGTTAATTGCCAATAAAGATGATCTTACTGATCTGCTTTTGGACAAGGCTGATGCAAGACTTAAAACTGGATGGCGCTATCAATTAGTAGGTAAGCAGCTCGTTGGACTGCTCAATGGCGAGGTAGGACTAACAGTTAAAAACGGCAGAGTAGAGCTATTGTAAAAGCAGCGCATTACCTAGGGTTAAGCATGATTACTCTTGCAAATCTGACTTTTTGTCCGGTGAGTTGGGTATACTCATCCTTATACATAGATAGGAGAAAAACATGTATTACTCAGGTGCGTTTATCCCATACGTTGTTCTAGTAGTTGCCTCGTTGGTGCTCGGATTGGGTACTCAGTGGTACATCAAACATGAATTTAAAAAGTATTCTCTAGTTCCTTCAGGGTTTAATGCCACCGGCGCTTCTGTTGCTCGCACCATGATGGACACTAACGGAGCAGCTAATGTTGGCATCAAGAGAATTTCTGGTGAGCTCACCGATAACTTTGATCCACGTGACAATTGCCTGCACCTCTCTGATGCAAATTTCTCTGAGGGTAGCGTAGCCTCCGTTGCTGTTTCTTGTCATGAAGCAGGTCATGCTGTTCAGACCGCTAAGCTGTACATGCCATCTCGCGTTCGTTCCGCTCTTGTTCCTGTTGTTAATTTAGCATCCGCAGCATGGATCTATGTCTTTATTGCTGGTGTCTTGCTAAATGTTTCAGGCATGACCGTGCTAGCAATTTGGCTGTATGCATTCACCTTCTTGTTCCATATAGTTACGCTTCCTGTAGAGATTGATGCTTCAAGGCGTGGATTAGCCTTTTTGAAGGCAAATGCTCCTGCAGGCTTTGACTACAATGGCGCAAAAAAGGTACTGATTGCCGCTGCTCTTACTTACGTAGCCGCTGCAATGGTTTCTGCACTCCAGCTTCTATATCTGCTTGGTTCTTCCAGAAGCAGGAACTAGTAATGGATCAGATTCAAGAGAAAGAAGATTCTGTTCTTTCAGTATCTGATGCGGTACTCTTTGCAAAAAATGAAGTTGCTTCAATGCCATCTATGACGGTGGTTGGAGAAGTTTCTGGATTTAGGGGTCCAAACTACAAGTCTGGGCATTGTTACTTTGACGTAAAAGACCCTGTTAGCTCTATGGCAGTTATTGTCTGGTCAAAGATTTATGCTGCTAGTGGCATTACGTTGCAAGACGGCATGAAAATCCAGATGACAGGAAAGTTTGATATTTACGCTTCAAGCGGCAAGCTTTCTTTTCATGCGCGTACTATTCAGATTGCTGGAGAAGGAGACCTTCGCCAAAAGGTGGCACAGCTTGCTAAAAAGCTAGAAAAAGAAGGTCTTACAGACATTTCCAGAAAGCGCTACATTCCAGAGTTTTGTACACGCATTGGTGTAGTTACTTCACTTTCTGGCAGCGTCATTGATGATGTTAAGCGTACGCTTGCGCGCAGAAACCCTCTTGTAGAGCTTGAGGTGTCTGGCTGTGCTGTTCAGGGTGCTTATGCACCTGCAACTATTATTAGAGCTCTCCAGGTTGCTGCAACTACACATCCAGATGCAATTTTGCTGGTGCGTGGTGGAGGCTCATTCGAAGACCTTATGTGTTTCAATGATGAGGGAGTGGCTCGCGCTATTGCTGCATGTCCAGTTCCTGTTATCACGGGCATTGGTCATGAGCCCGATACCACCATTGCAGATATGGTTTCTGATAGAAGAACTTCAACGCCAACTGCTGCTGCAGAGTCTGTGGCTCCCGCTATTAGTGAGTTACAAACTACGTTTAACAACAGAATTTCTCGCCTTGGAAATGCTACAAGAAAGATTTTGCAGTTCTATAAAACGGGACTTACAACTGTTGAGCAACGCTCTAACTTGGCAATGAAAAATGCTCTAGCAAGTAAACAGTACCAGCTAGAGAGGCTATCAGATCGTCCTTGTTTGAAAGACCCTGCTTATATTATTTCAACAAGAACAGAAGACCTTAATCAGACTGAGCAAAGGCTTATGGACGCTCTGCCAGCGCTTCTTGCAAGAAAGAAAGAGACGCTTTCTGTTGAGTCACAAAGGCTAACCAGAGCTAGTGCTGCCATGCTCCATCCACATGAGGCTTTGCTGTCTTCGCTTGCAGGAAAATTAGACGCACTTTCTCCTCTAAAGGTTCTTACAAGGGGATATGCGTATGTCCAAGATGAAAAGGGATCTGTCATTAAAACGGCCAAAGACGCCTCGGTTGGAGATTCATTGCTTGTCAAAATGACGGATGGAACAATTAAGGCAACTGTTTCTGACATTGAGCTTTCATAGATAAGGGGAACAACATGGATACTAAGAAGACTGAAGAGCTTACTTTTAAAGATGCTTCTATTGAGCTTGAGCAGATTGTTCGTAAGCTTGAGGGCACAGATTTGGAGCTCGAGGAGTCTTTGGCTCTGTATGCTCGTGGCGTTGAGCTGGTAAAGGATCTTCGTGGAAGGCTTGATACTGCAGAGCAGAAGGTTAAGATTCTGCTTGATGAGTCTCAGGCAGGAGCTGCAATTACTGATACAACTGCAGCGCCTTCTACTGCATATTTAGACGAGTAAAGGAGAGGCTATGTCTGATTGCATTTTTTGTAAGCTTGCTAACAAAGAAATCCCTACAGAGTTTCTCTATGAGGATGAAAACGTTGTAGCTTTTAATGACCTAAATCCTCTTACGCCTGTGCATGTTCTTGTTGTGCCAAAGAGCCACTATGACAACATCATTGATGACATTCCTGCTGTAACCCTTGAGAGTGTTACTAAAGCTATAGCTGCGGTAACAGAAAAGACTGGGATTAAAGAGACTGGATTCCGTGTAATCACCAATACAGGAAAACATGGCGGTCAGTCAGTTAACCACGTCCACTTCCACATTTTAGGTGGCAAGCAGTTGGATGATTCAATGGGCTGTAAATAAAAATATTCAAGTTTTTTGCTCGTCTATTTAACTCCGGGGTATCTTGGGGTTTATGATGTCATGCGGTTATGTTTATTTGAAGTAGGAGAGTAAGGCCTAATGGTCTGCGCTGCTTCACGGAAAGAGGAGTCACATGAACGTACTGGTTATCAACGCAGGTAGCTCATCTCTTAAGTATCAGCTTCTTGACGTTGACACCCGCGAGGTTTACGCAAAAGGAAACTGCGAGCGTATCGGTATCGAAGGTTCTTTTGTTGGTCACGAGGAGCTTGGTGGAGAGAAGCAGAAGCTTGAGGTTGCTCTTCCTGATCATAAGACTGCTATTAAGCATGTCTTTGACATCCTTAAGACTATTGATAAGCCAATTGATGGCATTGGTCACCGTGTTGTTCAGGGTGGTTGGTACTTCCCAGAGTCTGCCGTTGTAGACGATAAGGTCTTGGCTCAGGTCCGTGAGGTTGCTCCACTTGCTCCTCTTCATAACTACGCAGAGGCTGACGTTATTGAGATTTGTCGCGAGCTTTTCCCAGAGGTTGGCAATGTAATCGTCTGTGATACATCCTTCCACTTCAATATGCCAGAGAAGGCACATCGCTATGCTCTTCCTCGCGATGTTGTTGATAAGTACCACGTCCGCAAATACGGCGCTCACGGTACTTCTCACCGCTACATTTGGCGTGCAACCAATGAGTTTACCAACGGTCAGACTCACAAGCTGGTTAGCTGCCACCTTGGTTCTGGTGCTTCTCTTTCCGCTATTGAGGATGGTCGCGATCTTGAGACCACCATGGGTCTTACTCCACTTGATGGTCTTATCATGGGCACTCGTTGCGGCACTATTGACCCAGCTACTGTCTTCTATCTCTCTCGCGTTGGTGGTTACTCCATCGATGAGATTGACACAATGATGAACAAGCAGTCTGGTCTTCTCGCTCTGTCTGGCCATTCCGATTCTCGTGATATTGAGGATGGCGCTCACGCTGGCGATAAGGACTGCCTGCTTGCACTTGATATGTTCTATTATCGTACGTCTCAGCTCATCATGGAGATGGCTCAGGCTATGCACGGCTTTGATACCATGGCATTCTCTGCTGGCATTGGTGAGAACTCCGATGAGATGCGTCTTGGCGTTGTCAAAGAGCTTGAGTGGATGGGTGTCAAGATTGATGAGGAGAAGAACAAGGTTCGCTCCGGCGAAATCCGTGACATCTCTGCTCCAGATTCAAAGGTACGTGTCCTGGTTGTACCTACCAACGAGGAGTACATGATTGCTCTTGACGTTCAGGAGCTTCTGGGTAAGTAAGTTTTGCTACAAACTATGGTACTTAGTAACTCCCGCATAAATTTGCGGGAGTTTTTTTTGTTTGAAGTTGTTTCTTCAGCTTAAAGAGCCACAAAATGAAATGCATTACGAGGTGTCGCGTCGTGTCCAACTACTTTGCCGCAATACACAAAACCAGCATGTGTAAGTGTTGTAGTCATAGCGACATTTGCTTTATGAGTATCTACTCGAACATTTGAATAGTTCTCGCAAATCCAGTTGAACATAAAGCTTGCAATTCCGCTTCCTGTATATTTAACAGCTACTCGATGAATGACAACATAATCGAGGTCGTTTATCCAAGCGCCTTCGGTAATATTTGTATATGCTTCGTCAGGGCCAGGCAAGAGTGAGAAACAACCAAGAATTTCTTCTGGTTTATTTTCTTCACAGACTACAAAAAGGCCGCGGTTTTCATAGTCAGCAACAGCATCTTCTAAAAGTGGGTAATTCTTGGTCCACTGAAACGTGTTGTTATGCTGAGCCATGGTCTGGCGGCCGATGTCATATAAATCTGCAACAGCCCCAAGGTCTTTAGCAGCAGCTCTTCTGATATGCATTAGAAGACTTTGACGCTTAATGTTTTAGTAATGCTTTGCTCTGGTTCAAGGCACATGATGCCTGGTTTGTGTTCAAAGATGCCGTCACAATCAACGGTATCTGCAATGCCACACCATGGCTCAAGAGCAACAAATGGACAACCAGGAGCAGCACTCCAAATGCCCAGATAATCAAAGCCTTCAAAATCCATTTGAATACCATGAGCCTCAGAAGGAGCTTCTGTGCTAGTCGCAAGTGTAATGCGTCTATCAGGGACGTCTTCAAGTGTGATGGTCTTCTCGCGATCAATAAGCTCCCAAGACAGAGGAAGCGTATCAGAGTTCACGATAAGCCTCTGTGGAGTTGTGTAATCGCAAAGACCCTCATCAGTAATAGAGGGGCCAAAGCTGGTCCAGGAGCGCGTAAATAAGAGGTGATACTGGTCCAAAGAGGCTGCCTCAACACCAGGGATCGGAATGTTGAACGCCGGGTGAGCGCCAAGGGTAAACGGCAGTACAACGTTTGCAGGATTGGTGACCTCATACGTTTGCGTCAGCGTATCACCAGCTACCGAGAAGATCAGCTTCAGTTCAAAGTCATAGGGGTAGGCCTTGCGAGTCTCTTCGGTACTTTTTAGCTGGAGCGTTACAGAAGAGGTACTCTGCTCGACAACCTCAAACTGGTTGAGGCGAGCAAGTCCATGACGGGCAAGAGAGATGGTGCCTTCCGCAGACTCTGCCTTACTGTCTTTTAAGACGCCAACAATGGGGAAGAGGATAGGAGCTCGTCTTGGCCACCAGTTGGAATCTCCCTGCCAGAGGTATTCTGACTCACCTTTGCGTAAGCTCATGAGCTGCGCGCCCATGGTGTCAATTGAAGCGGTAAGAGAGCCGTTAGAAATAGAAATAATTTCAGACATAAATGCCTCCAGCTAAAGAATAAGCCAGCCTCTTGTGAGACTGGCTTAGTATACCAAGTTAGAAGTGCAGAAAGACTAGTTGTTATCTGCCATCTGAGCCTGAACAGCAGTAATTGCAACAACACCAACAATGTCATCAGCGGAGCAACCACGGGAAAGATCGTTTACAGGACGAGCAATACCCTGAAGGATTGGACCGTATGCCTCAGCACCACTGAAGCGCTGAACAAGCTTGTAGCCAATGTTGCCAGCCTCAAGGTTAGGGAAGACCAGGATGTTTGCGTTTCCTGCAACCTTAGAGAATGGAGCCTTGAGCTTACCAACCTCAGGAACAAGAGCTGCATCAAGCTGAAGATCGCCGTCGAGTGCAAGCTCAGCGTTCTTCTCGTGAGCAAGCTTTGTGGCCTCCTGGACCTTCTCGGCAGTTGCACCGCCAGCAGAGCCCATAGTGGAGTAGGAGAGCATGGCAACGCGAGGCTCGTCGCTCATAAATGCGCGCCAAGAATCAGCGGAAGCAAGAGCAATCTCGGAGAGCTCCTCTGCAGATGGATCAATGTTAAGACCACAGTCAGCAAAGAGCAGGGTGCCGTCCTCGCCAAAGTCAGTTGAAGTGCTCATGATAAAGAATGCAGAAACAAGCTTGGTACCAGGAGCGGTCTTGATGATCTGCAGTGCAGGTCTTAGGGTGTTTGCAGTAGAGTGGCAAGCACCAGAAACCAGACCGTCAGCATCGCCCATCTTGACCATCATGGTTGCAAAGTACGTAGCGTCGTTCATCTGCTTGCGAGCTTCCTCAATGGTGACGCCCTTGCGAGCACGAAGTTCAGCAAACTTCTGAGCATATGCCTCATGGCGCTCGTCAGTGGCAGGATCTACCACAGTTGCGCCTGGAACGTTAATCTGCTCAGGATCGCCCAGAATAATGACCTTTGCAATACCTTCTGCAACAATCTTCTGAGCTGCATCGATGGTGCGCTGGTCCTCGCCCTCTGGAAGAACAATAGTCTTTACGTCGGACTTAGCGGTTTCTTTCATACGGTCAAGAAACTTGCTCATGTGTCGTGCTCCAATCATACTTTGACATCTATGTCTCGTTGAATTTTGCACTTCTCAGCTTGTAGTTTGTATAAAAGATAGACACAAATAGCTAAGAAATGCATTTTCATACCAGTTGCATATTTTACGCCTAACGGCACAGCTTTGCGCCCCGCATGACTCACTTTATGGCCACGTGTTAAAATGAGTGAAGTTTCACATACAAATCCTGCGCACTTAGGCGCACATGGAGGTTTACATGTCTATCAATCATGGTCTTCCTGCCGGTTTTAACCCCGACAACTACGATGTTATTGTTGTTGGAGCTGGCTATGCAGGCGCAGTTGTTGCTCGTCGTATGGCAGAAAACTGCAATTCAAAGGTAGCAATCTTTGAGCGCAGAAACCACATTGCCGGTAACGCTTACGATCGCCTTGATGACGCGGGCGTTCTTGTTCACGAGTACGGTCCACACATCTATCACACCATGAGTGACCGCGTTCACCAGTTCCTCTCGCGCTTCACTGAGTGGACTAACTACCAGCACAAAGTTCTGGCTAACATTAACGGCCAGCTGATGCCTGTTCCTTTTAACCACCAGTCTTTGAAGCTTGCCTTTGGAGAAGAGCGTGGCGAGAAACTCTATCAGAAGCTGGTTCTTACGTTTGGTGAGAACGTTAAAGTTCCTATCATGGAGCTGCGCGAGAAGAACGATCCAGATCTGGAAGAGATTGCTGACTACGTTTATGAGAACGTCTTCCTGCACTACACCATGAAGCAGTGGGGTAAGACTCCAGACCAGATTGACAAGTCCATCACAGGTCGCGTTCCAATCTTTGTCGGCGATGATGACCGTTACTTCCCAGGTGCAACGTATCAGGGCATGCCAAAAGAGGGCTACACCAAGCTCTTTGAGAACATGCTTGATCATGATTTGATTGAGGTCTTCCTAGATGTTGATGTCCGTGACATCATGAAGCTCACCGCTTCTAACGTGGCTGTTTGCGAGAAACCATTTGCAGGTGAGGTAATTTACACCGGCCCTCTGGATGAGCTCTTCAACCTTGATCAGGGCGCTCTGCCATATCGTACGCTTGATATGCAGTTTGAGACACTTGACCAGGATCAGTTCCAACCTGTTGGTACTGTTAATTACACCACCAGTGAGGACTTTACTCGCATCACTGAGTTCAAGAATATGACTGGTCAGGTTCTTCCTGGTAAAACAACCATCATGCGTGAGTACTCGCACGCCTATGTTCCAGAGAGTGGTCAGACTCCTTATTACGCTATTCTCGAGCCAGAAAATCAGGAGCTGTATCGCTCTTACAAGGAGCGCATCTCTGGCATTCTGAACTTCCATGCGGTCGGTCGTCTTGCTGAGTATCGCTACTATGACATGGATGGCGTTGTTGCGTCTGCACTGGAACTTTCTGACGAGCTCATTGCTCATCAGGCATAGGGGGCTTTCATGAAAAAGACAATCACCTTTGGTATTCCATGCTATAACTCTTCGGAGTACATGGATCACTGCATTGAGTCTATTCTTGAGGGCTCTGATTATGCCGATGACGTGCAGATTGTTATTGTTGATGACGGCTCTGTAAAAGATGACACTGCTGCTAAGGCTGATGCTTGGCAGGAGCGTTACCCCAACATCATCAAGGCAGTTCACCAAGAGAACGGCGGCCACGGCATTGCTGTTATGAAGGCTGTTTCTCACGCTGATGGTGTGTACTTCAAAAATATTGACTCAGATGACTGGGTAGATGGTGATGCTCTGAAGACCTTCCTTCAGCAGCTTCGCACCTTTATTGCTTCTGATAATCCTGTTGATCTGGTTCTCTCTAATTACGTCTACGAGCACGTTGAGGACAACACACAGAACTTTGTAGATTATCGCGATGCTGTTCCTACCAACAAGATTATTGGTTGGGACGAGATTGGTCGCTTTAAACTATCCCAGTACCTTCTGATGCACGCAATTACCTACCGTGTTGAGGTTCTGCGTTCTGCAAATATCCAGATGCCTGAGCACACTTTCTATGTGGATAACGTCTATGCCTACGTTCCATTCCCTAAGGTAAAGACTATCTACTACGTTGATGTTGACCTCTATAGGTACTTCATTGGCCGAGACGATCAATCAGTTAACGAGAAGGTCTTAACAAGCCGCGTTGATCACTATTGGCGTGTTGCTCGTAATATGATGAACGCATATCACATCTACGAGGATATCTCTTCTCCACGTCTTCAGACGTACATGATGAGTTACTTCACTATCATCATGGCTATCTGCTCAGTCTTCTCTAAGATGAGCGACCGCGAGGATGCCATGGATCAGTTGGAGGAGCTCTGGGATGAGCTTCGCGCTTATGACAAGAAGATGTACCGCAAGGCTCGCTACGGTCTTGTAGGCACCGCTACAAATCTTCCTGGCAAGATTGGCAAGACAGTCACTATTGGTGGCTATCGTGTAGCTCAGAAGGTTGTTAAGTTCAACTAAACGTTCTTTCAAATCTAAAAGCAAAACCCTTGCATCCACGGCGATACGAGGGTTTTCTATTATCTGTAGAAGTGTCTTTAGTGCTTGCGTCCCGCAAGAGCATGTTCTAGATAGTCATGATTGCCGGTAAATTTAACCAGCTCGCGAGAAAGCAAAGAGACGGGGAGCCCCACGACATTCTCGTAGTCTCCTTGAATGCTTTGTACCAGATAGCGACCATTTCCCTGAATGCCGTAAGCGCCAGCTTTGTCCATTGGTTCTCCTGAGGCAACGTAGGCAGAAATTTCATCTTCAGACAGTTCAAAGAAGGTAACATCTGTGGTTTCTACAAACGCTACTGCAATAACTGATGGTGCTCCGTCAGGAGAAGGGGACTTGAAAGCCTTAAAGCGTCGCAGAGCAACACCAGTGGATACGTGGTGAGTCTGACCAGAAAGCTTAGAAAGCATGCGTTTGGCATCTTCAGCGTCTGTAGGCTTGCCAAAAACCTGGCCGTCGTCTGTCCAGACAATGGTATCTGCGGCAAGCACAATCTCATTGTTGAGCTGCTCAAAGTTAGGCTGCTCCATGAGCTTATAGCAAACTGCAATGGCTTTTTCTTGTGCCAAGCGTTTTACAAGGGCAAGGGGTTTCTCGTCAACTTTTTGAGCTTCATCAATATCAGCAGGCATAACCTGTGGATCTATTCCCATAGACTGCATAAGCTCAAGGCGCCTAGGGGATTGTGATGCAAGAATCATGTGTGTTCCTATCAATCGTGCTTATGCTGATACTGTACCCAAAAAAAGAAGCCTGATAGGCGAGAAACCCATCAGGCTTATTTGCTAAGAAAGAAAAGCTAAGCTAAAAACTAGTCAAGCTCAATAGCGGTGACTGGGCAGCCGTCGCAAGCCTCCTGTGCTGCGTCCTCTGCAGCCTCAGGAACCTCTTCCTCAATAGCGTGAGCAAGACCGTCGTCGCCGATCTCGAATACCTCAGGAGCAGTGCTCTCGCAGAGACCGCAACCGATGCAATCCTCATTAACTGTTGCCTTCATAATACATTCCTCTCCGTATCTCGAGCCCCTTACTCGAGTAATACTTATCTTGCATTCAAGAGTACTTGATTGCAATGTATTTTTTACACGTTTCTTTGCTGTTATGCAACAACAAAGGCGCAGATAATTGAAAGAACATTACTCGAAGTAGTAAGTGCGCATCTGACCTGCATATATAAAAGGTTTAATTTTTAGAATTTGATACATTTTAACTGCATCGCCGCTTAGGGTACGAATCTAATACTAAAGGGTGCGAAAATTTAGTATGTGGTACAAAATCAATAAGCTCACAGCGATGTTCATCCTAAAATTAAACTAAGAAGTATTACGCGTTACAAGAATCTTGTTCTATCTGGCAGGGTTCTTTTTTATGCAACATTAGGCGAATTGCCATTACCGCATAAATTTTTTGACAAACAAGTTAGCTTATGGTAATTTGCTCCTTATCGAGAATAATCTCGGTAAGGAAAGGAAAATGATGGCCAGAGAACGATTAGATCCGGAAATGCGTAAGGAAGACATTCAAAAGGCTGCTATGGCACTCTTTTCTTCTAAGGGCTTTAACAATACAACGATGGATGATGTTCGTGAAAAATCCGGTTTATCAGCCGGCGGGTTATACCATTACTACAAAAATACGGCAGAAATCCTCTACGACATTATGGACAGAGGAAGCAGGATGCGTGAAGCAACGGTAACAAACACGGTTCAACATATGGGGAACAAGCTTACGCCACATATCTTGGCTGAAGTTGTCGTCGATAAAATGTTGGCGAATAATTCTTTTACGTCTATCTATGTCATGTTTCTTGGTGAGATTAAGAAAAATGAACAGCTTAATGCATTATATGAAAAACTCAAGAGGGATTCTATTACTTACTTTAAGAATTTTATGAATGGGTACGACTGCGGATTGCTTACTGATGATGACTATGAATTTGTAACGAATCTCATCAATGCAAGCTTGTTATCCTGTGAAATTTTAGATACGCATGAAAATTTTCTAAAGAACAGACAGCACTTGGTATCCATGCTTGAAGGTTATTTTACTCGTTCGACTTTTCAGTAAGCGGAAGTTTCCGGACTCTAAAATCTTTCATCAATTTCCGCATTTCATTCATTTACTAAGGAGGTTTTTTGATATGAACTTATTGAAAAAGTACATCGCCAAAAATAAGACCGGCTTCTTTTTCTCGATTCTTTTGGCCGTTTTGGGTGTACTGGCAGGACTTTTTACCTATGTGCTTTTGAGCAAAATGATCGTTGCCCTCATTGCGGGGAATACAGATTTTGCTTTTTATACTAAAGGAGTCCTCAGTATTCTCGCACTGCTGTGCGCAAAAGAAGTTTTTATGGGTATTTCCACCACGATTTCTCATACAGCGACCTATGGTGCTTTGTGTGAAATTAGGCGAGATATCATGGACAAACTTTTCAAAATGCCGTTAGGAAACATTTTGAATTTAAGCACAGGAAAGCTAAAAGATGTCATCGTGAATCAAGTTGACAGCATGGAAACAACCCTGGCACACCTGATTCCTGAAATGACCGCTAATATTGTTGGCCCGGTTTTACTTCTTGTTTACATGTTTGTACTCGATTGGCGCGTTTCGCTCTTGGCACTGGTTCCTCTTGTAATCGGAATGTTCTTTATGGCCGGCCCGATGAAGCGTATGCCTAAAATGTTTCCCAAAGCAGTCAAAATCGGTCAAGACATGAACAACTCTATTGTGGAATATATCAACGGCATTGAGGTCATTAAGTCCTTTAATCAAGGCGATACATCCTATAAAAAATACAGCGATAATGTTTATGCCAAAGCAGATTATTACTGCAAGTGGATGGGCTCGAACAACAACGACTATGCGGTGAGCATGTCGCTTGCACCGATGGGTATTTTAACCATCATTCCGTTTGGTCTTTTCTTCTGTATGCAAGGTAGCCTAAGCGGCGCTCATCTTTTGATGTTGATTATTTTATCGTTTGGCACAATCTCAAATATCATGCAGGTGATGTCTTATGAGGACGATATGGGTCGCATCAAAACCATTGCCGGTGAGATTGAAAAAGTTCTCAACTCAAAAGAGTTGTCCCACGCAACCGGTACACAAAACATTTCACGCTATGACATCACTTTCGATCACGTGAATTTCTCTTACGATGACAACAAACAGGTTATCAAGGATGTCAATCTGCACATCAATGAAGGTAGTGTTAATGCACTCGTCGGGTATTCTGGCTCAGGAAAATCGACCGTTGCAAAGCTCCTCGCCGGATTTTGGGATACCGATAGTGGCACCATAACAATTGGTGGCATAGCTCTCACGGATATGTCTTTAGAACAGCTGTCGGATGCTATTTCTTATGTATCTCAAGACAATTATTTGTTTGATATTTCCATCAAAGATAATATTCGCATCGGCAAAAAAGATGCAACGGATGAGGAAATTATAGAAATCGCTAAAAAATCGGGCTGCCACGATTTCATTATGAAGCTCTCACAAGGCTATGAAACGGTTGCCGGAGAAGGTGGCGGGCATCTCTCCGGCGGTGAGCGCCAGCGCCTGGCCGTCGCCTCGGCGATCGTCCACCACCCCGAGGTGCTCTTCCTGGACGAGCCGACGGCGGCCCTGGATCCCACCTCCCGCCATGATCTCGTGGAGCAGCTGCGCGAGATGGCGGAGCTCTATCCGCTGGGACGCATTGGAACGTCTGCGGAAGCCGCCGCCGTGATCGCATTTCTTGCGTCACCTGCGGCTGCGTGGGTGACGGGGAGTATCTACACGGTAGACGGCGGGCTGACAGCGTAGTGTAAAAAAATTTTGTTTCGCGCAGAAAATTATGATACAATAGCACTGATTGTACGAGGAGGTGGCGCATGGAGCGTGCCCGTATTCTCATCTTGACGGCATCCATCGGGTCCGGGCACACGCGTGCGGCAGAGGCGATCCGTGCAGCGCTTGCGGCGCACCCGCAGGCGGAAGATGTGCAGGTGGATGTGGTCGACTTTATGGCGCGTGAAGTCTCCATGATTCACTACCTCATGAAGC
>ERZ773014.892-NODE-892-length-19526-cov-4.069385_pt1 | contig 19526 bp, 19 predicted proteins | sample MGYA00580841_ERZ773014 | MGnify/ENA primary metagenome ERZ773014 (study PRJEB29015, sample SAMEA2737989) | human oral metagenome | biome: human oral; feature: human-associated habitat; material: dental | place: China | collected 2067 ...
CTCAGAAATATCTGTTCCCATAACTTTTGATTCCGGGATTTCCAGGGCCATTGTCAAACCTATGACTCCACTTCCTGTCCCAATGTCAAGGATTTTAGGATTTTGAATTTTATCTTTTTTCAGTATTTTTATTGCTTCCTCAACAAGTACTTCTGTATCCTGTCTTGGTATAAGGACACCTTTATTCACATAAAATTTTCTTCCATAGAATTCCTGTTCATTTAATAGGTACTGAAGCGGAAATTTCTCTTTTCCAATTTTTTGAATGTAGTTACGTATCTTATTTAGTTTTTCTTTTTTTACTTCAGTCTTGTACAGAGTAAAAAGAAGCATTCTGTCAACATTCAGTAAATGGGAAAAAATAATTTCTGTTATTAATCTTGCCTCATTTATATTATTTTTTTCCAAATAAGCTGTACTTTTGTCTATTAAAGATTTCAAATTGTCATTTCCATTTTCCTTTTCAGAAACATTAAAATCTGTATTCTCACTGTCTCCCTGTATAATACCATTTAGTTTTTCCCTTATTTTCTGCATTTCTTCTTCAGAAAGAATTCTCTCAAAGTTTGCATAAAGCATTATTCTCTGCATATCCAGTATTTCTGAAAAAATTTTTTCTACTGTTATTCTTGAATTTTCTATTTTTTTCTTTTCTAAATAATTAACCGATTTATTCAATATATCGAGCAAATTATTCATTATCACCAACAGCTTTCAGCAATTCAGCCTGATCATAAGCAATCAGTGCATCTATCATTTCATCAAGATCTCCGTCAAGAACTGCATCAAGTCTATGTAATGTCAGCTTGATTCTATGATCTGTCACTCTTCCTTGAGGAAAGTTGTATGTTCTTATTTTTTCAGATCTGTCACCGCTTCCAACCTGTGATCTTCTTTCACTTTCAACTTCTTTTCTCTGTTTTTCATATTCTATTTCATATAACTTGGAAGCAAGGACTTTCATAGCTGCCTCTCTATTCTTTATCTGTGATCTTCCATCTTGCGAAGTAACCACAATCCCTGTAGGCAAGTGTGTTATTCTAACTGCTGAATCGGTAGTGTTTACGTGTTGTCCACCTGCACCACTTGATCTGTATGTATCAATTTTCAAATCACTTTGATTTATTTCTACTTCACTTACATCTTCTATTTCCGGTAAAACTGCAACAGTTATTGTAGAGGTATGAATTCTTCCTGACGCTTCTGTCGCTGGAACTCTCTGCACTCTGTGTACGCCACTTTCAAACTTCAATCTGGAATAAGCTCCATTTCCTTTTATAAGGAAGGTAACCTCTTTCAGTCCACCAACTCCTATTTCACTTTTATCTATTATCTCAGTTTTCCATCTGTTTCTTTCGGCGTATCTTGTGAACATTCTAAATACATCTGCAGCAAATAATGCAGCCTCATCTCCACCTGCTCCTGCTCTTATTTCCATAATAACGTTTTTGTCATCATTAGGATCTTTAGGTAAAAGCAGAATTTTCAATTCTTCTTCAAGTACCGGAATTTCTTCTTCAATAGTGTGAATTTCCTCCAGCATCATCTCCTTCATTTCATGATCTTTTTCTGTTTTCAAATCCTCTTTCAAGGTTTCCATTTCTTCTTTTTTTGCTTTATAGTATGTATATTTCTTAACAACTTCATCAATGCTGTTCAAAGCCTTATTATACTCCATTATTTTCTTAGGATCTGATATAACTTCAGGATCCATAAGAAGCTTTGTAAGTTCTTCATGCTTTAATACGACATCATCTAATTTTTGAAACATTTATTATTTACACTCCTATTTCATTGTTTTTTTACTTTTTTCGATATTTATTATACCATATTTTCTTTTGTTTTTCAAATTTTTAAGCAAATAAAAAAGAGAGTATACAAAAAAAGATATAATCACAGAAAAACACTTGTATTTATTGAGTTTAATTCATTTCTTCATTTCTTTTTTTAACACACTCTTCTTTTATTGTAAATTTACAGTTATACCAAGCTGTACAGCTTTAATATCCTAAAATCAAGTTCCATTCAGATATTCTATCTTTATAATTGTCCAAAATTTCTTTTATATCTCCTTCAATTTCAACTCTTTCCATAACATCGTTATTTGACAGTAATTTTACAACTTCAAGATCACTGTCAGAAACAACTTCACCAAAAATTGTATGATTACCGTTCAGCCATTCTGTAGGAACTGTTGTTATAAAAAACTGACTTCCATTTGTTCCAGGACCTGCATTTGCCATTGCAAGTTTTCCAGGAACAGAAAAATCAAGACCATTGTCAACTTCATCTTCAAATCTGTATCCAGGTCCTCCCATTCCTGTACCTGTAGGATCTCCTCCCTGTGCCATGAAATCCTCGATTACTCTATGAAACTTTAGTCCGTTATAATACCCATTCTTTACAAGATTTACAAAACTCGCCACTGTTACCGGTGATTTTTCAGGCAGCAGATTTATGTTTATTTCTCCTTTATTTGTAGTAAATTTTACTTTCATTTTTCTCCCTTCCTAAAGAAAAACTGTTTTTTCAAAAAATTATTTCCAAAAAAACAGTCTTTCACAATTGTTTTATTTTTATTTCTATTTTTATTTAACTATTAATGTTTCCCCATCCATTTCAGCAGGTTTTTCCAGTCCTAATAAATCCAACATTGTAGGTGTTATATCTGCTAATTTTCCATCTGTTCTCAATTTTGCATCTTTCATATCATTGCTTATAAATATAAATGGTACAGGATTTACAGTGTGGGCAGTATAAGGTGCTCCTGTTTCAGGGTCTACAAGCAGGTCGGCATTTCCATGATCTGCAGTTATAAGTACAGCTCCATCCATTTCCAGCACTTTGTGTACAATCTGTCCTGTACAGTTGTCAACCGCCTGACACGCAGCTATTACTGCATCTACAACTCCAGTATGTCCAACCATATCAGGATTTGCAAAGTTAAGTATTACAGTATCAATTCCACCTTTTTCAAGCTCTTCAATCAGTCTGTCCTTTACTTTATAAGCACTCATTTCAGGCTGCAAGTCATATGTTGCCACTTTAGGAGAGTCTGAAAGCAGTCTTATTTCACCTTCATAAGGCTGTTCAACTCCACCATTAAAGAAGAATGTAACGTGGGCATATTTTTCAGTTTCTGCAGTTCTTATCTGTTTCAATCCGGCCTTTGATACAACTTCTCCAAATCCGTTCACTATTTTTTGTGGCGGATAAGCTACAGGTACATCAAATGTTGCATCGTATTGTGCCATACATACAAAGTTTACTTTTGGATGTACTTTTCTAGTAAATCCTTTAAAGTCTTCTTCAATTATTGCTCTTGTAAGCTGTCTTGCCCTGTCAGGTCTGAAGTTTGCAAATATTACTCCGTCTCCGTCCTTTATTAATCCAACCGGATTTCCACCTTCAGTTATTTTTGTAGGTTTTACAAATTCATCAGTCACTCCTGCTGCATAAGATGATTTTATTGCCTCATCTGATGAAACAGCAGTTTCTCCTGTCCCTGAAAATAATGCATCATAGGCAAGTTCTATTCTGTCCCAGTTATTATCCCTGTCCATTCCGTAATATCTTCCTATAACTGAAGCCAGTTTCCCCACACCTGTATCAGCTAAAGCTTTTTCCATTTCAGCAAGGTAGTTTACACCGCTTTCAGGCGGAGTATCCCTTCCATCCATTAATGCATGGACATAAACTTCTGTCAGTCCTTTTTTCTTTGCCATGTCAACAAGCCCAATAATATGGTTTATATGTGAGTGAACTCCTCCATCAGACATTAATCCCATTATATGAAGTGCTTTACCATTATCCTTTGTTTTATTCATTACATCTGAAAGAGGTCCATTTTCAAGTATAAGCCCTTCTCTTATTTCCTTTGTTATTTTTGGCAACAGCTGATAAACTACTCTTCCAGCCCCAATATTTAAGTGTCCTACTTCAGAGTTACCAAACTGTCCTTCAGGCAGTCCTACAAATTCTCCATCTGCTCTCAATTCTGTAAATGGATATTCTTTTCTGTATCTTTCAAAATTTACCGGATGTGCCATTCTAACTGCATCCACCTGGTCTGTATGATGGTTCATTCCCCAACCATCTAAAATTATTAAAACTACAGGTCTCTTTTTCATCTTTTTCATCCTTCCGTTATTAAATATTATTTTCCAGATATATTATACTCATTTTCGCTTAATTTAGCAAGAATTTTAATAAGTTTTGTTTTAAATTGCCTTCTAACTCAAAATTTTCTTTTTTCATATTTCATTTTTAGTTTTTTCCTGTAAAAAGCCAAACCAACATATATAATTTTATTTATTCCCCTATTTTTTAACTCTACATCATACTTTTTTTCCTTTATCTGATAAAAACCTTCAACAGCATAATTTTCAAGTTCTTTTTTATCCTTAGCAACTTTAAATTCAAATATGTATGCTGGATTTTCTTTATTTTTAGGTTCTAGAATAAGATCTGCCCTTCCATTACCTGTTTCTCTTTCTGAAAGTCTGATGTAATCATTTGAAAGTATTATAAATATTCCAATTAGGAAAATTTTATAATATTTTTCATCCCTGTCTGTATCAAAATAACTTAATGAGGAAAGTATTTCTTCCTCCAGTCCTTCTGCAAATTCTTCTATTTTCCCATCTTTAAGATTTCTGATAATATGTAAGAATTTATCATAATTTCCTATAAATTTTTCTATAAATATTTTTCTGAAAAAACTTTGTATTTCTTTGTTTGGCAACCTCAACGGATATTCTTCACCTTGTTTTTCTCCAGCTATTGTAAGATATCCACTATATAAAAATAGCTCCCATATATCACTTGAATCAAACTTATATTCTGTATAATCTCTTACTGCCTTATAAATAATCTCTTCATTGAAAAGTTTTTCCAGATTTTCAACGATATGTCTGTCACCTTTAGAAAGCAAGTCATTTATCATACTGTTTCCTGAAACTCCAATCCAGTATGCTTTCAGTTCCCTTTCATTTAGAAAATTTATAATTGACCATGGATTATATACTTCACTTTTTCCAAACTGATATCCATCATACCATTTTCTTATATCTTGCATTTCATATTCCATATCATAATATTTTACTGCTTCCAATACTTCCTCTTCAGTAAGGCCATAATATTCTGAATATTTTTCACTGAATATTGTATTTACTTTAAGATTTTTCAATCCTGAAAATATTCCTTCCTTTGCAATTCTTAATATTCCTGTCATAATTCCAAATTGAAGGTATTCGTTATCCTTCATGACATCTCCATAAAATCTTTTGAAGAAAGAAATCAACTTTTTATAATATTTTTCCTGATACGACTGTATTATTGGAGTATCATATTCATCTATCAGTACCACGACTTTTTTTCTGTCATAATATTTGTAAAGATATCTTGTTAAATTTTTAAGTGAGCCCTTCCAGTCTGCTTTTTCCTTTTTCAGCCATATGCTGTCAAATTCTGCCAATTCACTTTGATTTAAAGTTCCCCTCAAAAATTCAAATTCATTATATGTCCTGCTTATAATATTTTTTATTTCAAAATAGCAATCTTCCCAGTTCTCTTCCTCTATATTCCTGAAACTTATAAATATTACAGGATACTGTCCCTGCTCCTTCATATATTCTTTATTTGAAATAGCTAATCCATCAAATAATTTTTTATTTTCTTCTGTATTTTCTATTTCAAAAAAATACTTCATCATTGACATATTAAGAGTTTTTCCGAATCTTCGTGGCCTTGTAAATAATGTTACCATAACCCTGTCATCTAAAATATTACCTATCATATCTGTCTTATCAGCATAATAATAATCTTCTTCTATTATTGTTTTAAAATCATCAATTCCTATCGGTAAAGGCTTTTTATCCCTCATTTCTTCCACCTCTTTTCCTATCAGTTCTTTTAATTTCCCATCCTTCATGTTAATTTCCCTCTCTTTTATTTTCTAACAATCTTTCAATAACCCCAATTTATTTTATACTGTCTTTTCTTTAATTATATTAATTTTGTGTTTAAATGTCCAGTATATCTTTTATAATTCTGAAAAAACTTTTCTTTTTTTCTGATGCTTTTCCAATATTTATTTTCTGTATTCCGATACTGTCATTTTTCAATCTATATAACGTCTTTGTTTTAAGTTCAAAACAGTTCATAATATCTGTATGGAATGCCCCTGAATCCAGATTAAAACAGTTATTATAACTGGTTACTTCATCTTGGGGAGTGTGGCCATAAAATACTATTTTTCCTGTATTATTTTTCATGTACCAGTCATCTCTAGTCCAGACTACATATGTTTCATCCTGATTTTCCAGAGATTTTGAAAAATCTATCCCTGCATGAACAAATATACAATTTTCACTTTCCACGATGTGAGGCATTTCTTCAAAAAAATCAAAAAGCCATTTTTCTTTATAAAATTCTTCCCAGTAATCTATAATTTCCTCGAATTTGTTCTGATGACGGAAAAAAGAATATACCGTTTTTTCTCCGCCATTAAACATCCAGTTTGCCTTATGATTCAAATCATTTCTGGATTTTAAGATTGTATCTTCATGATTTCCTATTAGATGAATTACTTTATATCCTTCATTCTGCAAATCAATGTATTTTCTATACATTTCATATGTATATTCTCCTCTGTCGCAGCTGTCTCCTAAAATCATTAGCAAGTCATTTTTTGTAAAGTTGATTTCACTAAATATTTTTTCAATTCCTAAATGGTTATATCCTAATTCTGTCACGACTCTTCCACGTGGAGTTCTTTTTATAAACCCAATTTTTACAAGATACGGCTCATAAACCTCCTCAATTGTCCGTCTGTCCTCCCCGAGCAAAAGCGACAAAGTTTCGATTCCAACAGGTCCTCCATTATAAACATTTATAATCGACAGCAAAATATTCCTGTCAAGCTCATCCAGGCCATTTTCATCCACTCCTAACAATTTCAGGATTCCATCCACGCTTTCTTTTTCCAGAACTCCCGAACCTTCCACAAGCGCAAAATCCCTTGCCCTTTTCAATAACCTATTAGCAATTCTAGGCGTTCCTCGACTTCTTTTGGCAATTTCCGTAATTCCATCCTCATCATAGGAAATATCAAGAATATTCGCCCCTCTTCGTATAATTTCCTTCAATTCTTCCAGCTTATAATATTCCATCCTATGAGTAACTCCAAATCTATCCCTAAGCGGCGTACTCAATTGCCCTGCCCTTGTAGTTGCCCCAATCAACGTAAATTGCGGCAATTCCACACGTATACTTCTAGCAGACGGCCCTTTCCCAATAAGAATATCCAGTTCTCCGTCTTCCATCGCAGGATACAAAATTTCCTCCACAGATGTATTCAATCTATGAATTTCATCAATAAATAAAATATCATTTTCCTCCAAAGACGTCAAAATAGCCGCCAAATCTCCTGCCTTTTCCAGCACAGGCCCAGTTGTCACCTTCAGATTCACTCCCATTTCCGTAGCAATAACTCCCGCAAGCGTAGTTTTCCCTAGCCCTGGAGGCCCATAAAGCAAAATATGATCCAGCGACTCATTCCTTATTTTAGCAGCTTTTATAAATATATTCATCTTCTCTTTCAAATCCTGCTGGCCAATATATTCCTTAAAAGTCCTTGGCCGTAAACTTTTCTGAATATTGTCCTCTCCCAATTCCTTAGGTTCCAATATTCTTTCTTCATTCATTTTTTCTCCTCAATAATTCTTTAAATCCTCTAGTCTAATTGTTTTTATTTAAAATATTATTTTATATCTGTTTTAATAACAGCATTATAAAAAACTGAAATAATGCGATTATCCCTCCCAATACTCCACCAATAATTTCAATATGCTTTAATTCATTTTTAGATACAGACAAAATTATTCTTTCCATTTCTTCTAATGAGAAATTTTTCATTTTTTCAAGCATGATTTCCTTAAAATCAATTTTGTCTTCTGCAATTTTTAAAATTTCCTCCACTATTTCCTCTTTATTTTCTAAAATTGCCTTTTTAAAATACGCTTTTATTTTTTCAATTACTGAATCATTTAAAAACATTTTTAATAGCGGATTTTTTTCTAATATGCTTTTTTTCAGCTTTTCTCCTATAATTTTGTCCAATAGTTTATCCAAAACTTCATCATTTATAACATCGCTATCTTTCAGCTTTTCAGTAATATATTTTACTGAAATAAGCTCCTTTTCTATCGTTTCCGCTATATTTTCTGAAATTTTATCTCTATTTTTGGGAATTAATCCCTGTATTTTGAAAAATAGGAAGTTTACTTCCTTATAGGGCCTAAATAACAATTTTATAGCCAAATAATTTGTAAACCATCCTATAAGTATTCCAACAAAAACCATTATGGCAAGCTGGATTAACAAATTTTCCAATTTTTCCTCCATTTTTTAATAGATAACTAATCTATCAGTATCAAGGGAATTTTTAACCCTTGTTATTTAACCAACTATTGCTTTTCCATATTCCTTGCATTTTTCAATTTTTTCATCATCATCAACAGCCAAATGAATAATAAGCCCGTCATTCACGACAGAAAGCCCTTCATTTATAATTTCCTCACGCCAAGTTTCCATCCAGCCACCTTGTCCCCAATCATAAGAACCAAATAGCCCAACTGTTTTACCAATGATTTTATCCTTTATTCCTTCAAAAAATTCCACCATTTCCGGTGCAATTTCCTCTGCTCCAACTGCAGGCGATCCAAATGCAATAAAGTCAGCATCTATTGCATTCTCATCAGCCTCTTCCACATTTATAAGTTTTACATTAGATCCAGCACTTTCTGCACCTTCACCAATATATTTTGCCATTTCTTCAGTATTTCCAGTACCTGTATAATAAATTATATTTAATGTTGACATATTTCCCTCTTTTCTCTTTATTTATTCAATTTTCACAGTAGAAATGTTCGATTTTTTCCTATACAAAAGGGGAAGACCCCTTGCTTCAATATATCTATTTCACTAAATTCTAAGTTTGCATAGCTGTCGAACAGTTCTAATCTCTTATCTCGCAATTTATTGAAAATTATAACTTTACAAAAATTTTATTAATGCAGTATTTATTTTGTCAATTCATAAGTATCTCTTGCAATTACAAGTTCTTCAGCTGTTTCAATCTTGTAAATTTTAACTTTTGAATTTTCTGTAGACAATTCTACATTTCCTGGTAATCTTTTTGCATTTTTTTCTTCATCCAGCTCAACTCCAAAAAATGAAAGCCCTTCACAAATTTGTTTTTTAGCCCCAACAGAATTTTCTCCAATTCCACCAGTAAAAGCAATAGCATCAACACCGTTCATTGCCGCAACATAAGCTCCGATATAAAGCTGTATTCTGTAGCAGAACATGTCATAAGCTAAAATAGCCTTTTCATCTCCAGCCTTTTTAGCCGCATCTAAATCACGGAAATCCGAACTAGTTCCAATCATTCCTAAAATTCCAGATTTCTTATTCATTCTATTATTCATTTCATCCAAAGATAATCCTCTTTTTCTCATAACATAAATAACAGAGGCAGGATCTACATCCCCAGTTCTAGTTCCCATCATAACTCCTGCAAGCGGTGTCATTCCCATTGACGTGTCTACAACTTTACCATTTTGAACTGCTGAAATACTCGCTCCATTTCCAAGATGGCAAACTATAATTTTAGAATCTTTTTTACCTAGCATTTCTTGTGCCACTCCACTTACATATCTGTGAGAAGTCCCATGGAAACCATACTTTCTAACTTTTAATTCTGTATAGTCTTCATAAGGGTAAGGATACATATATGCCTTTGCCGGCATTGTTTGATGGAATGCAGTATCAAATACAACTACATTTTTCTTTCCAGGAAGTAATTTTTGAATAACTTTTATTCCCATTATATGGGCTGGATTGTGTAGTGGTGCAAGTGGTGCGATTTCTTCAAGATTTTTTATAACTTCATCATCGACAAGTACAGATTTTTCATAATATTCTCCACCGTGGACAATTCTATGCCCTATCGCATCAATTTCATCTGTGCTTGCTATTACTCCAATTTTCTCATCTTGAAGCGTCTTTAATATTAATTCTACCGCAACTGTATGATTTTCCATAGGAGTTTCCAATTCACTAATTTTTTCTCCAGTTATTAAATTTTTATAACTGAAAATTGGATTTGCAATTCCTATCCTCTCACAATTTCCCTTAGCTAACGACTGTTCATTAGTCATATCAATAAGTTCAAATTTCGCAGATGAACTTCCACAATTTATTACTAAAACTTTCATTTTTTCCTCCAAATTTATGTTTTTACTTTTTATTTTTTTGATAAGGGGTCTTGACCCTTTGTTAATATTAAGTATGTTACTGCTTAACTTTGAATGATTTTGCTTTTACAATTGACTGTAAATCTTTTAATTACAATAGTATAAATTTAATTTTTATTGATTTTTTACATTTCAGATTCCACAGCTGTAATCGCCACAACTTCCACAATATCTTCCACGCTGCATCCTCTCGACAAATCGTGAACTGGTCTTGCCAACCCTTGAATCAATGGTCCCAATGCCTTTGCCTTTGCCAATCTTTGTGTTAATTTATAACCAATATTTCCTGAATCCAAATCAGGGAAAATTAATACATTCGCCTGTCCTGCCACTTTTGAGTTGGGAGCTTTTGCAGCAGCCACTTCTGGCACAATTGCCGCATCCAATTGTAATTCCCCATCAAAGTCGAAATCAACGTTTCTAACTTTCAAGATTTCAATTGCTTCCCTAACTTTGCTTACAGACACTCCATCTGCACTTCCCTTTGTGGAAAATGATAGGAATGCCACTTTAGGTTCCTTTATTCCAGCAGTAAATCTAGCTTTTTCAGCTGCAGAAATTGCAATATCGGCTAGCTGCATTGCTGTAGGATCAGGGATTACTCCACCATCTGAATATACAAATGTTCCATTATCTCCAAATTCAGGCGTATTTGTTATCATGACAAAAGAACTTGATACTGTCTTTAGTCCTTGTCTTGGTCCAATTACGTGAATTGCCGCTCTTAAAACGTGTGCTGTTGGAGAAGATGAACCTGCCACCATTCCATCAACTCTGCCTTGATGCACAAGCATTGCAGCAAAATATCTTGGATCTGACATAAGTATCGCTTTTGCAGTTTCAAATGTCATTCCCTTTTTTTCTCTTCTTTTTTTCAAAAGTTCCGACATAGCATCAATTGTCGCACAAGAGTCAGGATTGTAAAATATTGCGCCCTCCAACGAAACACCAATTTTAGCCGCTCTTTCCTTTATTTCCTTTTCATTTCCAACCAAAGCAATTTTTGCAATTCCTTCGTTAATAATTTTCTCAGTTGCCTGCAAAACTCTTTCATCTTCTGTTTCAGGTAAAATAATAGTTTTGTTTAATTTTTTAGCCTTTTCCTTCAATTTATTTGTCAATGTGTTCATAAATTCATTTTCCTTTCCTGTTTTTTTATTAATCAAACATAGCTTCAACAAATTCCTTTGTATCAAATTCCCGTAAATCCTCAATTCCTTCTCCAACACCTATAAATTTAATCGGTTTTTTCAGCTCTTCTGTAATTGGGAAAATAATTCCACCTTTTGCTGTTCCATCAAATTTTGTCAAAATAATTCCTGTCAAATCTACAATTTCATTGAATATTCTAGCTTGCTCCAGCCCATTTTGCCCAGTCGTGCTGTCAATTACAAGCAAAGTTTCAAAGTCTGTTTCTCCAGACTGCTCACGTATAATTTTATTTATTTTTTCAAGTTCCTTCATCAAATCACGTTTATTGTGAAGTCTTCCAGCCGTATCCAGTATTGCCACATCAAATCCACGATTTTTAGCAGTTTTTACAGTATCAAAAATTACAGCGGCAGGATCGCTTCCATGTGCCTGCTTTATAACTTCCACGCCAGTCCGTCTCCCCCATTCCTCAACTTGCTCAATCGCAGCCGCCCTAAATGTATCTCCAGCTCCAATAATAACCTTTTTCCCGCTATCCTTCAGTTTTTTCGCTATTTTCCCAATGGATGTAGTCTTTCCAACTCCATTTACACCAACAATCAAAAGAATGTTCAGCTTTCCATCATGCAATTTCAATTTTGTATTATTTTCATCATTATAAATAAGTTTAGCCTTTAGCAATTCCTTTAATTCCTCATAAATTTGCTCTGATGTTTTCAATTTTTTTCGTGAAACCGATTTTTCCAATTCTTCCACAAGCTGCATTGTCATATTCATCCCAATATCCGATTGAATCAGCAGTTCCTCCAATTCTTCATACAAATCGTCATCTATCGTTTTCCCCAGAAGCATTTCCTTCAATTTCCCGAAAAATCCCTTCTTAGGCGTTGCCAGCCTGTCTTTTAACGGTTTTAGCTTAGGCTTTTTCTTAGTCTTTTCACTTTCCTCAAAACCGCTTTCATCTAATTTACTTTCAGTCTTTTCTTTTGTTTTCTTGTCAACACTCTTTTTACTCTCATCTTCAAAGTCTTTACTTTCAGCATTTCCACTTTCAAGATTCTCAACTTCAGAATTTCCGCTAACTTTATTATCTTTTTTTAAGATTTCATCAGCTGCTTTTTTTATTTCGTTTTCTGTTTCTTTTTTTATTTTTTCTATCTCTCTTTCACTTTCCTGAATTTCCTTGTCCAGCTGATTTTCCAGTTTGCTCTTTTGCTCTTCCTCGCCTTTTTTCTTTTTTCCAAATTTAAAAAAATTTTTCAGCATTGTTTTTTATCCCTTTCCGCCTGTGATTTTTCCAAATAATCTGGCTTCAAATTAAAAATATCAGTTTTTTTTATAACATTATCATTCCTCAAATTTTCATCCAAAAACATTTCCACATAAGTCATCGTATTAATCGCCAAATTCTTATCCTCAAATATTTTTACAAAATATCCCAATTTATCCAATATTTTAGCCTTATAATTAAAAACCGCATCTCCAATCAAATAAATTTTTTTATTATTTCCTTTATCTTGCTTATTTTCAATTATTTCCTCAATTACATTATCCAGCTTTGTAACCTCGTAATTTTTCACTAACTCCAGCTTTCTTCCAGCCTTTCCATTAAAAGTTTCATAAGCCGCGCAATAAATTTTTTCCTTCCGAGAATCAATCAATGAATATATTTTCACATCCTCATCATTTTCCAAATTTACCTTCAAATTGTAATATCCTTGAAACCCAAGCGCATCCAATTCATTCACTTCATAAAAATTCACATTTCTTCCAAAAAAAAGCCCCTTAACAACTGAAATTGCTATTCTAACCCCTGTAAACGAACCAGGCCCAATCGAAACAAGCACATTTTCAATTTCATCCAGCTTTTTCCCAGTCCATTTCAAAAGGCTGTCAATTTGCTCTAAAATCGTAGTAGAATGTGTCTTAGCCATTTCCACATGAATTTCCCCCAAAAGTTTATCCTTTTCATAAAGCGACAATCCAGCCAGCTTAGTCGTAGTCGTCATCGCAAATGTCAACATATTTTTTCTCCATTTTTTATTTTTTTAATTTATAATTATTTAAAAGCTATTCAATCTCATAATCTACTTTTTTTCCATCCAAAATCCTATAAACCGCCACTTCCCGAGCTGCATCCGAATAATGATTTATCTCAACAAACACCGCATCTTCAGGCATCTCCTCCAAAATCTTATCTGCCCATTCAATAATCACAACACTTCCATCTTCTCCAATATAATCCTCAAACCCAATCTCATAAATTTCCTCAGGATCACTAATTCTATAAACGTCAAAATGATACACAGGCAAATCTCCAGAAGTATACTCAATAACATAAGTAAATGTCGGACTTTTCACATTTTCCGTAATATTATAACATTCACAAATTTTTTTAGTAAACGTAGTCTTCCCAGCTCCCAAATCTCCAATAAGCCCCAGACAGCCACCACTTCTCAATTTTTCTGCCAAAGCTATTGCCAATTCATCAATTTCTTCAAATGTCATTATTTTTTTTTCCATATTTTTCTCATTTCTAAATATTATAACTAATTTTTATACGCCTCAATAATTTTATTAATAATTTGAGTAGTAGAAACATTATCCACAAAAGACAAAATTTTCACTTCTCCACCATTTCCTTCCACAATTTTCGTTTCTGGCAAATCCTCTTTTTTATAATCTCCACCTTTAACGTGAACATCAGGCTTTAAAACATCCAGCAATTTTTCAGGCGTCTTTTCATCAAAAATTACCGCATAATCCACAAACTTAGTCCCCAAAAGCACATAAGCCCTATTTTTTTCACTATTTATAGGCCTTTTATCCCCCTTATTCACCTTAACCGAAGCATCACTATTCACACCAACAACTAAAACATCCCCTAAATTTCCAGCTTCTTCCAAATAAGTCAAATGCCCAATGTGTAAAATATCAAAAACTCCGTTAGTAAAAACTACTCTTTTTCCAGCTTTCTGCAATTTCACTATTTCTTTTCTCATTTCCTCCGCAGTAAGCAAATTATCCTTAAAATTTTTTCCCAATTTTTTCTCCAATATATTTATCATTTTTTTATAATTTATCCAATAAAAAGAATCAATATTTCTAAAGTTCTAGTATTCATCAAATTATACCATATTTTTTCTAAAAAAAGAAAATTTTTCTATTTTTTTTCAACTTTTATTTTTTCTAATTTCAGCAATTGTATTTTAAGAAGTTTTAAGCATATCCTTATAATTTTTTATCAAAAAAAAGGAAAAAAGAAGTATCAGCTTACTGCTTTTACTTCTCTGAAATTTTTGATATAGTTATTGATTATTTGATAAACTAAGATTTATTATAATCTCCTAAGAACTTCTTTACTCTTATTCTTGTCTATTTTTCTCTTCAATTCTCGTATATCCTCTTGTTGAAGTTCATTTATACATTGTAATTTCTCTAAAAATTTATCGTTTTCTGGAATAATTGTACAATTATGAGACGGAGCAATTACAATTACTTTATAATCGTTACGAATTTTTCGTTCTTGAACTGTTAAATCTGAAATTTTATGCACCTTATCATTGTATCTAATATATCCACTTAAAGTTTTTTCATATGGAACAATATCTTCTTTTCCATCTTCATTTTTAATAACTGCAACATGATAATATTCTTTTCCTTCTATTTTGTATGGTGATGAATTATCTATTTCTAACAATAAAATATCATCATAAAGACTATTATTAAGAAATCCCCATACTTTTCGAATATTTAACTGTCTTTCTTCCATTAAGAAATCATCATTCTCTAATTTAATAATTGAAGATATTGGATTATTTCCAATTCCTGTGTTAAAACATAACGACTCATTATATTTACAAGATACTATTAAATAACTTATACATAACACCTTTATCCGTAATATTGTCTACAGAATTAAAAAATTCTGGAACAACTGATACTATTGCATTGTGAAATTCAAGCATATCTTCAAATGGATTTATAATTCTTATCTCATTCTTTTTATTTTTATTTTCATAAAACTTATCAATCTCCTCTATTGACTGAAAACGTTCATTTGGATTATCCCTAAGACACTTATCAATAATCATATCATAAATATCAGCATCTTTCCACTTATTATATTTATTAGCAATTTTTTGTTTACCTGTTCCACGACTTACACTTTTAAAAATAAACCAATACATAATTTAAGCCATAGAATAAATATCCGCTGTTTGAGTTACTTCATGTTTATTATTTATTTGTTCTGGTGCTGAGTATCCTATATTAGCTAAACGTTCACCTTTTTTTTTATCTATCAGAAAATCATCATTCTCATAATGTGCGATTCCAAAATCAGCCAAAACAAATTTCCCATCTTCATCTACTAAAATATTTTCAGGTTTAATATCTCGATGCATAATATTTTTTTTATGAATTGACTTTAATGTAGTTAAAAGAAACTCTATTAATTTTTTAAAATCTTCCTCTTGAACTTCATCCTTTTCTTTTCTATATTTCATTAAATTTTTTGCATATGGGGACATTATTATATAGGGAATAATAGTTTCATCTTCTATCTGAAATTCTCCATAGTATATCATATTAACGATATTACATAACTCATCTCTAACATAATTTGTATTAAAGTATTCCGACTTAAATCTAGTACACTTTCTTTCAGAATCGGTAATTAAAAACTTAATTGCTATCTCCTTTTCATTTATTTCTGATAAATATACTAATCCATTTCCTCCTTCTCCAAGTGCATTACTGTTTGTAAATGTCAAGTTTCCTAAAGCTGTTTCTATACTTTTCTTAGTTTTTATATATTCTCGTAATTTCTTCTTTTTTTCTTCTGTATTCACACTATATTCCTTTCTTTAATCAGCTTTTACACTACAATTTTCATTTATTTAGAGAAATCCGTTATCAGCATTTCCACTTCAATTTTATCTTCAAGCTCAACATCCATAATGTATCCCCATAGTATATTTATTTGGTCTGCTCCAAATTTTTCATTTATAATCATAGTTATTTCCTGTAAATCCGTTAATCCAATGTCTGGTCCTGCTGTAATGCTTAACAGTATCTTTCTCGCTTTTGGAAGATTTTTTATAAAAGGGCTGTTTATTATTTGTTCTGTAGCAAGTTTTACCTTATCCTGCCCTTCACCTTTACCAAATGCTGTTATGCCTTCTCCTGAATTTCCTAGCATTATTTTTACATCATCAAAATCAAGATTCACTATCCCTTGTTTTTTTATTAGATTTGTTATAAATTCTACATTTTTTATAAAAATTTCATCTCTTTTTTCAAATAATTTATCAAAAGTTTCACTAGAATCTGCTTCCATTAATTTTTTAAGAGGCAAAACTATAACAGTATCAGAAACTTCTTCTAATTTCTTGATTTCATCATTTTCTCCATTTGAATTAATTGATGTAGCAACTACAACTACTGTCAATATTCCCATTGTTTTTGCAACTTCTGAAACAACACAGGCTATCTCATTATTCTTCTTTTCCGACATTTCTGTCAAAATAAATACTAAATCAGTATTTTTCAATGCACCTTGAACCTTCTCGCTTAAATCTTCAGAAGCCAACATTTTTAATTCTACATTCAATTTATCCAAATTCTCTTGATTTGTGTCAATTCCCACAAATTCAACTTCCGTAATCTCTTTTTTCATCATCTTATTCAAGACATCATTTCCCACTGTACCGATTCCAACAACTTTTATTCCAACACCGTCCATTTTTATTCTCCTTTATATATAAAGTTTTCTTTTCTAGATTTTAACATATTTTTATCAAATATATTAGAACTTTTTACTATTTTTTATACAATTTCGCCTTTTCTTCCAATAATAAAAAATTAATAGTATGCTTTATGTAGTCCATTGACATATTATGTATTTTTTGATTGTATAATTTTATTGCTGTTTTTTTAATTTTTTCTTTATTAGCATAAATAAATCTTAATTCCTTTAAAATTAATTTCTTGTAGCATTCATCCGTTTCCTTGTGAATATCATAATATTTAATTACCGTTTTATCAAAAATTGGAATCATATTGCTTATTTTTATAGTTCCCAGTAAAATGTTTCTTTGTTTATCAATAATTCTAATAATAAAATTATTTGACTTTCGTATTTTTCCATTAGTATAATCACTTTTTTTATTTGGAGATGATAACGGTGCCAAATAATCACAATTATTCACTTTCAAAAGTACTCCAATATATTTTCGTGTTTTTGTATAATTTTCTCCTGAATAATTTAAAACTCTATTGTCAAAAAGTTTCAAATAATTTATATAACTTTCATCTACTTCATATAACCTCATAATTCCCCCTCGAAAAAAAGCTACCATAATTGGTAGCTTTGCATTTAAAGTTGCTTCATTTTAAGGCAGTGCAACACCTGTTTTTATCTGTCCTTCATTTTAGGGTAGCGGAACACCCGTTTTTATCTGTCCTTCATTTTAAGGTAGTGGAACACCTGTTTTTAAACTTTTTCTTTCAATGTAATTATATCATATCTAATTAATTAGTCAATGTTTTTTCTTTTTTTATTTATAAATTTTTAAATTATTTTTATTAATCGCAAAAATCTGTTGCAATCAAATATACTTTTACACAGCTCCCTTTTTGTTCAAAATCTTCAGAATTTTCAAATTTAGTTTCTTCAAAGACTGTTCCCCATGCGAGAAATAATTCTGGATTTTCCGAACTCTTGGCTACTGCTATGGCAATTTGGCTAATTTCTTCGAGGCGTATGTCATTTCCTGAGGTTATGTTCATTAGTATTTTTCCTGCTCCTTTTATTGAGCGATCTAGAAGTGGGGTATTTAGTGCCTGTTCTACTGCTTTTTTTACTCTGTCCTCTCCGTCTGCTTTTCCAAAGCCCAATACTGTTTTGCCTGAATTTTGCAATATAGATTTAATATCTGCAAAGTCTAAATTTACAATTCCTTGTTTTTTTATTAAGTCCAATATTCCCTTTACAATTGTTACAAAGGCTTTTTCTCCTTTTTCATAGATATTTGCAATTGGAAGATTTACGTATAAATCATTTAATTTTTGATATGGAATAACTATTACAGTATCAGCGAAATGTTTTAATCTTTCCTTTCCCTTTTTAGCAAGTTTTATTTTATTCAGGTCTTCAAAATCAAAAGGCTTTGATACTATTGCAACCGTTAGTATATTCATAGATTTCGCAATTTCTGCCACAGCTGATGAAAGCAGAGTTCCTGTTTTTTCTCCCATTTCAGCTATTATAAACACCATATCTGCATTTTGAAATTCTTTTTCTGTTTGTTTTCTTAAATCCTCCATCGCTTCAAATGAAGTTATTGACGACACAAATATTTTTTTGGGAACTTTTGAACTGTCTAAATTCAGCTTTTCCGTATCTATCGTTATAAAATCAGCCTTTACAATGTTATTTAATATCATTTTATTTATTACATTACTTCCTGTTTTTCCCAAAGCCACTATTTTTACTTTTACAGCATTTAACGTATTTTTAATATCAGTCCCCCGACCTCTGTGTTCCTACAAGCGATGTTACCCACTATTCTTCCTCCTAGATAATCTATATTTCAAGACACTATTTATTAATATTTTTCTTTAATCTATTTTTTAATTATAGTTCTTTAATATATCACAAGACCCTTTATTTTTTATTTTAAAAATATTGATTTTATATTTTAACTTAACACTTTTTTAAAATTATATTAAATTTGATTAGTAAATAAACAAATATTATAAAATTATAGAAAAATATTACTATATTTCATTTTTTTTTATCAATTTTTGGGCTATACTATTCTTGTAGATACAAAAAATATTTAAATATAAATCGGGAGGCGGTTTTATGAAATCTAGAAGTCTACTATTATTTTTAATACTATCTTTAGCTTTATTTTCAGTAGTATTATCAAATAAAAACAAAAATCGTAAAAACAGAAATGAAAATAAACCAAAAAAAGAAAATATGATTCAGGCAGGAAACGAAAACATCAGGGAAATCTATCTTGCTGGTGGCTGTTTCTGGGGACT
>ERZ773014.895-NODE-895-length-19493-cov-4.300854_pt1 | contig 19493 bp, 15 predicted proteins | sample MGYA00580841_ERZ773014 | MGnify/ENA primary metagenome ERZ773014 (study PRJEB29015, sample SAMEA2737989) | human oral metagenome | biome: human oral; feature: human-associated habitat; material: dental | place: China | collected 2067 ...
ATTAGATGAAGATGAATATCGGCAGCAGCCTGACAGATATACATATATAATATACCAAATGAAAGCTTGCTTTCAGATGTATATTATATATGTATATCTAAGCTACCAAAACTGTAAGCTAAAAATCATATTAATGGAAATCTTCAAATATTTGATCATCAGAATCTTGGAAGCTTTCCTTGATATCTTCTACAGTATCTGCAACTTCTTCTTTGATATCTTTAGCAGTATCTGAGGTATGGTATGCCAAATCCTCGGCACCTTCTTTAACATCTGAAGAAAAATCCTCAACACCTTCCTTAACATCTGCAGAAAAGTCTTTGGCGTCTTCTTTAACATCTGCAAAAGAATCATTTACATCTTCTTTAAGATCCTTGGCAGTCTCAGCTAAATTATCCTTAATATCTTCAGCTTTCTTTTGTAGGTCTTCTTTGACATCAGTTGCAGCCTCTGCCATATCTTCTTGTGCAAAGTTATTTTTTTGTGTAAATCTTTTGCCCATATCTCCGGCTGCTCTGGCTGCCGCACTTGTATTATCAACTATAATATTGCCCACATCCTTAAGTATTTCCTTAGCTGCACCTGCCATACCCTTGCTTGCTTCAAAAGTGTCCTTGGCTGCCATAACAAAGTCATCTTTATCTGAGCTTAAAGCTATATAGTTTCTGTCCTTAGTTGTAGTGGTTTGTGTATCATCATCTTCAAATTCAAAGAAATCATCTTCCAAGTCTTTATGGAAAGATTTGTATTTTAAAATATAAGATATAGCAGTAGTGGCAACAATTCCGAGAGCGGTTAAAGTTACTATCTTACCCAGTAGTTTTTTTGCCATATGAATCCTCCTTGTTAATCATTTAGTTCTTAAGGTAAATTTGTATATTTTATTTACAAGCAAACCCTTATTGATTTCTATATAGACTATAATATAAAACTCATAAAAAATAAAGACATAAATAGAATAAAAAGCTTATATATTTTTAAAAATGTATTTTATTAAACTGCATAATAATTAAATATTAGGCTGTTTTGATATATCAATCGGTGTTATAATTAAAAACAAAGTTTGATTATGATTCTTAAAAGTTAAACTTAACAGAATTTACACATTTAAAATCTTGACAAAAATACTAAAGAGGATGTAAAATTGCAAAGGATTTGCGATTTAACATTAGAGAGGAGATTAAATTGCAAAAAGAGTATAATACAAAATTCAAAGAAGAGATGATGCTGTATTTGAAGAAAAACAGAGACAGAAGAGTTTCTGCTTATCAAATATATGAATATATGCAGGAAAACAATATAAAAATCAATCTCACAACCATATACAGGAATCTTGACAGAATGACTAATGCAGGCAAGCTTTTGAAGGTCAAACATGCAGATGACGGATGCAGTTTATATCAATATCTGGATGGAGACAAAGAGTGCGAAGGGCATTTGCATATACAGTGTAAAGATTGTGGCGGTATAGTACATATGGATCATGAGGGAATGGATCTTATCAATAAATATGTGCAAAATGAATGCGGATATACTCTGGATTGCAAGGACTCCGTAATAATGGGAAAATGCGATAAGTGCCGAGAAAAAAAATAAGCGGTTGGTTTTCTAAATAAATCAGCCCTATTATGGAGGAATTATGAGTAAGTTCAGTTTATTTAAGTGTGCATCAGTTATGTGTGCATCATTATTATTTTTAACAGGATGTGCTACATCTAATTCTACAAACAGTTCTACATCTGCGTCCGTTGAAGCGTCAAGTGAGAGTTTGGATCAAGGCTCTTCAGTGTCTGAAGATGCAAAAGATCCAAATAAGAAAATAAGCATAGTTACTACTATATTCCCTGAATATGACTGGGTAAGAGAAATAGTAGGCAATCATGCTGATAAGTTTGAGATAACCTACCTTATGAACAAGGGTGTGGATCTGCACAGTTATCAAGCAAGTGCGGAGGATATAGCAAAGGTATCATCAGCAGATCTTTTTATCTATGTGGGCGGAGAGTCCGATACATGGGCAGAAGATGCCATAGCTGAAGCGACCAATAAAGAGATGAAAGTAATCAATTTACTTAATTCTTTAGGTTCCGATGTAAAGGAAGAAGAAGTTGTAGAGGGTATGGAAGCGGAAGATGAGCACGACCATGACCACAGCGAGGAAGCTAAAGACCATGACCATGCCGATGAGGCTAAAGAGCATGACCACGACCATGACCATGCTAAAGAAGGTGAAGAAGTAGAATATGATGAGCATGTATGGCTTTCACTTAAAAATGCTCAAAAGCTTGTTATGGATATAGAGGCTAATATAGAAAGTCTTGATCCTGACAATGCTGCCGATTACGCTGCTAATGCAGATGCTTATGTAAAAAAACTTGAAGAACTTGATAAAGAGTATAAAAAGGCGGTGGACGAGTCAAATCTTAAGTACATCCTGGTTGGAGACAGATTCCCGTTCAGATACCTGGTTGATGATTACGGATTAAAGTACAGTGCGGCTTTTGTAGGTTGCAGTGCGGAAACTGAAGCAAGTTTTGATACAATAACCTTCCTTTCAGGAAAACTTGATGAATTAGGACTTAAGAATGTAGTTACTATAGAAAATTCCGACCAAAAAATAGCAAAGACAATAATAGAGAATACAAAAAACAAGGACCAGGGACTGGTAGTGCTTAATTCATTGCAGTCCGTAAGTCAAAAAGAAATAGATGGAGGACTTACGTATCTTTCGGTTATGAAGGATAATTTGGAAGTACTTAAAAAAGCACTTGCAAATCAGTAATTCTGCAATTTGGATAAGAGGTTTATATGTCATACATTAAATGCAAAGACTTATCGGTAGGCTATGACGGTAACATAGTCAGCCAAGGAATTAATTTTAATTTGGAAGCCGGTGATTATTTATGCATAGTTGGAGAAAACGGTGCCGGTAAGTCTACTTTAATGAAAACCATGCTCGGTCTGCTCCCGAAATTATCGGGAGAGATGGAGTATGGTGAGGATTTAAGTAAGAGTGATATAGGTTATTTACCGCAGCAGACGCTTTTACAAAAAGATTTTCCGGCTTCGGTTTGGGAGATAGTTTTGTCGGGGCATATAGGTAAGGGCAGCCTGTATTACAGTCGCATACAAAAGCGAATAGCCAGAGAGAATATGGAATATATGTCGATATCAAATTTAGCAAATAAGTGTTATATGGATCTGTCGGGTGGGCAAAAGCAAAGAGTACTGCTTGCCAGAGCACTTTGTGCCACATCCAAGCTTATATTGCTTGATGAGCCGGTAACGGGTCTGGACCCTAAGGTTACAGCAGATTTTTACAGTCTTGTGAAAAAATTGAATGATGACGGTATATCTATAATAATGGTTTCTCATGATATAGACAGCAGCATAAAATACGCAAGTCATATACTGCATATAGCTGAAAAACAATTGTTTTTTGGAGAAACAAAAGACTATATTGATAGTCAGGCATATAAGATATTCGGAATTATAGAAAACAGCAGGTAAATTATGGGCGTATTAAATATTATAGAGAAGTTAAGATTTTACATGAGCTATCCGTTTGTTGTATATGCTTTGGTTGTAGGAGTATTTATAGCACTTTGTTCTTCTCTTTTTGGAGTAAGTTTAGTCTTAAAAAGATTTTCATTTATAGGAGACGGTTTGTCTCATGTGGCATTTGGGGCTATGTCGGTCTCAGCAGTGTTAAACCTTGCAAATGATACACTGCTCACAATGCCTATAACGATTTTGGTGGCAATTATCCTTCTTAAGCTTGGAGAAAATGCTAAAATCAAAGGGGATGCTCTTATTGCGATTTTATCGGTAGGTTCGCTTGCAATAGGGTATATGCTTGTCAATATGTTTTCATCCTCTGCCAATGTATCGGGAGATGTGTGTACCAGCCTTTTCGGCTCTACTTCCATACTTACACTTACAAAGACAGAAGTTATAGTTTGCATTACTATGTCATTAGTGGTAATATCTTTATATGTAATATTTTACAATAAGATTTTTGCAATTACATTTGATGAAACATTTGCCAAAGCAACAGGAGTTAATACGGAAAGGTACAACCTTTTTATAGCAATTATTATAGCTATAATTATAGTGCTTGGAATGAATCTTGTAGGTTCATTGCTTATTTCAGCCTTAATAGTATTTCCGGCGCTTTCTGCTATGAGGCTGATGAAGACTTTTAGAGCAGTGGTTATATGTTCGGCTGTGATGTCAATAATATGTGCCTTACTTGGAATACTTTCATCTATACTTTTATCAACTCCTGTAGGCTCTACAATAGTACTTGCAAATATTATATTGTTTATATTATCAAGTATTATAGGGAAGGTAATTAGGTAATGTTTTTAAAAAAGTTATATACTTATAGTATACTTACACTTATAACTGCAACAGTTTTATCTGCCTGCGGTACTCCAAGAAAGGGAATACTGCCGAGTAACAATGTATCTGCAATAATGGAATCTAAAATAGCTCAGGAAAGTGAAACGAGCTCTGCCGCACAAGAAAGCAGCAGTGAGACTGTCGAAACAAGTTCCGCTGCCGAGAGCACGGTTAATCCGCTCCTACCTGAGTTAAAGCCTACCAACAAAGACGGTATAGATTATGATCTTACAGCTATGGACGGTGACTTGGTATATGCCAGTGTATACCAAATGATGGTTGATCCCGAGGTTTTTGAAGGCAAGGTGATCAAGATGTCCGGCAGATACTATGCAAGTTTCTATGAGCCCAATAACAGGTATTACCATTATGTTATTATAGAGGATGCTATGGCTTGTTGTGCTCAGGGTATGGAATTTGTTTGGGATGACGGCAGCCATGTATATCCGGATGAATATCCTAAAGATAACAGCTATGTTGAGGTTGTGGGTACATTTGAAACCTATACGGAAACTGACGGACAGGTTTATTGTAGATTAAAGGATGCAAGTTTTAAAGTCTTGGAGAATAGTACCGAAGATTAGGTACAGAAAAGATTTTCAAAAAGACTGCCACATTAAGAAAAATTCACTTAATGTGGCAGTCTTTTTGTGTTACAGGGCATCAGCCCTGCCTGATTGGAATAACAGACTGTAAACTTATAGTTAATTACCTTAAAGGATAGGGGTAGAAGGGCAAATTACGTATGATACCGTATATAAGCAGCATAATTATAATAATTATCAGAATTATATTCTCTCCCCTACTTATCTTAGTCCGACCTGATTTCAGATATCTAAGTGTAAAAAAAAGTATGTATATGGCAAAAAAAGGCATAAGAACTGCAAGTAACTGATTATATCTAAAAGCAAGCCCGAAGTCACCATGCATCATAGCTATGCCCATTCTTGTGACACCACAGCTTGGGCAGTTCAGTCCGGTCATAAGCTTAAAGGCACAGGGTACGGGTATATGAAAACTCATAGCTAAAAAGCAGGTCAAGGCGAAAAGAAGTGCCAGACCTGCTGTTTGTAATACTTTTTTAATACGTACTGCCATCGCCGTACTTCAGAGGAACAATAGTATTGATATCTGATTGAATAAGTGCCAAAGACACTATTCCAAGACCGAATATCGGTAATATACAGTAAAGAGTACCTGAGTTTGAAGGATATAAACCTACAGCACGTTTTACTCTGTCAAGCCTCTCACCGGCATTGTATAACCAAATCATCATATAAATACCGCAAGTTATAAATGAAAGTAAGAATACAACCGCACCTGATGTTGCTTCAGGCTCGTCACACAAGTAATTAACTTCATTTACGAGGCAAATATTCCAATAAATGCCATATATACCACAAGTAACAATAGTTAAAATAATAGCTAGGGCAAGATCCCTTTGTTTTACCATACCCATAAAACTTCCTTTCTATAAATATTTATTTAAATTATTATAATTCATATATATTGATTAGACAATATGAGTAAATAAAAGTTAAAAAATATAGATATAAAAAAGATATAAAAGTAACAAAAAATATATATAGAACTAAGAAATCAAGACCGGATGAAATAATTGTTATGGTTCAGGTAGGGCATTCATCTTTGTCAAAAAAGTTAAAAATGTTTAAATTTTATCTATAAATTAGACTAAGATGAATTCCGGCAGCAGCCTGATAGATACAAATGTATAATATACACTCGAAAGCAAGCTTTCATTTGGTATATTATACATTTATATCTAAACTACCTGAACTGTAACATATAATTAAATTATAAGAATATTAGCGGTAAAATTTAATAGTATTATTATAAAAACCATACTTTCGGGTAGTGTTTTTTTGTTGAAATTAGTTAAAATTAAACTTAGATACTTTGCAGTAAATCAGTAAAATGTTATATACAGGGAGGCATATTATTAAAGATTTGCTGATAAGATATGATGGGTGTATCAGTTAATAAAAGAGGGAAAAATTATAGTTGGGAGAAAAAATATGTTAAGCAGTCAAAGAAGAATGAATAAAATTATAGGTTTTATATTATGTTTGGTAATGATTTTCTCAGTAAGTATAAGTGCTGAGGCGGAAAGTGGAAGTTGGCAATCAGACAGTAGAGGTTGGTGGTATAAATACCAATCGGGAGGATATCCTGCTAATGCATGGTTACAGTCAAACGGACATTGGTACTATTTTAATAAAGACGGATATATGGTTCAAAGTGACTGGGTTTTATCAGATGGTAAATGGTATTATATGGGAGAAGACGGAGCCATGTACGTAAATGCCGTAACACCGGGGGGATATTATGTATTGGCTGACGGTGTATGGACAGGCAGCTTAGGCTCAACTATAAATACATCAAGTGAAGGTGTATTAAAGGCGGTTTCATTTGCGGAGAACTTATTAGCCTTAGAGCAGTATAGCGGACGAAATGTTACTATTAAATATACTTCTATAGATAAAATTAATAATATGTTGTGGCTGGCAGATAAGTATAAAGATTCAAGACTTAGAGAGTCGGGAAACTACTTTGTTATGAATGTGGAAGATGCCAAGAGGATGATATGGGAAGTATTCGGAATCGTCGGCATAGATGATGAGCAAGCCATGCAAATAAAAGGGAGTGATATGTATTATGACTTTATAAACTTTAGAGGCGATGCAGGAGTCTACGAGTTTAAAGCTCCAAGTTATGCAGCTTTGGAAGAAGGTACAAAGATAAGAATTAAAGGTGATCTGTATGATCGCTCTTCACGATCTTATGCAGGCGAATACACTATTATTCTCGAGAGCCTTGGAGCGGCTGAAGGGTATTTCGGAGGATATTGTTTCTCAAAATTAACTGCGGAGTTTAAGTAATAATGAGTGCCTGTTAAGTGTACAGGACAGGCTTTATCAGTATTTTTTCGGAAAATAATATTATCAAAAATATAAAAACAGTACTTTTGGGTACTGTTTTTTTTGTTAATAAATGCTAAACTTAAATTAAGAGATTGTATGATAAAGAAATAAATACTATAGATAGGGGGAGATAATCAGTATTAAGTTGAAAGTAAAATAAAAACAACAAAATAAAACTGAAACAAAGGAGATATGTATTGATGAAAAAAATGTTTACAAAAACATTGGCGGCGATATTAACACTTTCTCTGCTGCCGCTGCCCAATGCTACAGTAAGTGCATATGCTGCCGGTGACACAGGGCAGTATGTATCAAGCGATAATGTAAATGATACCCTCACAGGAAATTTGATAAAAGCCAGCGCAAGTGATGCTGAACAAAATGATAATTCAGATTTCATGCCTACAAATATTGAAGAAAGTTTTTCTGACAGAAGTTTAATTGAAGAAGGGCTGGAGCGCTTCGATGTGTCAGAGATATCCCTTGATGAATATGAGCTGGACTATGGTGCAAGGCACGGAATAAAGTCTGACAGTAAAATCAAGACTTTTAATTTGGGTAGAAAAAATGATCCTATAAGCCCTCTATATGACAGAAAAAGCAGAAGAAGGATGAGAAAACTGATAAGAGGCGGTTCTGACTTAACACGTTATATTGCCGAGCAACTAACTTTCGGTGTAACACCTATAAGAATTGACAAACGATTTTCTGAAGAAAATCCCTATGTTACATTTGAAGATATATGGGGAGCAATAAGAGAAGCAAGTTGGCAAAATCAGCTAATTATGGAAGAGGACTCTTTTCCGTATGACATTGAAGATGGAGGCAGAATTAAAAATTTAAAATCATATTCAAATGAATACGGTATAGTAGAGTATTATACCTTTGAAGTTAATTATACCTATCCGAATATAGCTCAAAGAAAGGCTAAGCAACTTGAATTGCTTGATAAGGCGGAAGAGATCATAGATGAAATAGGAATATACTCTGACGGTACAAGAATAGCAGAAGTATATGCTATTAATAATTATATAATAGACCATGCATATTATGATAAGGATACCTATGATGACAGCAGGGGTATAGATGTCTCTGATACAGACTCAAGGAAAGCCTATGGGGTATTGTTAAACGGTAAGGGAGTATGTACTTCCTATGCAAGAGCCTTTCAGTTTGTTATGACTATGGCAGGTTTTCATTGTCTTGTAGACGGAGGAAGTGCAAAAATATGGCAAGAAGAACCTTCAGATCATGCTTGGAATTTGGTATATTCAAGAGATAATAAATATCTTATGGTAGACCCTACCTGGAATGATGATAATAATGTTATAAATGTTCCAAGAAATACTTTCCTAATGATACCTTATAATACCACCTACAGATTGAGAAGAAGTGATAAAAGTACTTTTGCCAATAGAGGAAAGTATAAGTGGGCGGATCTTGCTTACAGCGATACTTACGGTTTTGACTACATGAATTATGTAGGAAAGTATTGTGAATCGGATCGGCTTGATCAACTGTTATTAGCCTATGTACAGAAAGGATATTTTCCGGACTGCGTCAGATATGAAGGCTATATGGATGACGGTAAGTTAGCTAGGGAGATCAGGCAGTTTTATGATAATTTAGCGAATGATTCCTATTGGGCAGGTTTTACGGTCAAAAAATCATGGGATCCCACAGACCCTAAATATATAACTTTAAGTTTAGAGGAGAATGAGAACAGAGTTAAATTAACCAAGCGTGGATATTATGAAATAGTTGATGACGGAAGCGGACAGTGGATAGATAAAGAAATGGAGTATGACGGTCCAAGAGGTACAAAACCCGAGCCTGAGCCTGAAATAACCGATGAGGAAAGACGTGAGGATGAAGAAGAGGCAAGAAGACAGGAAGAAGAAAGAAGACAGGAAGAAGAAAGAAGACAGGAAGAGGAACAAAGAAGGCAAAACCAAGGTTCCGGCGGCGGTTCAGGCTCCGGCGGTGGCGGCGGTGGCTCACGCTCCGGAGGCGGTTCCGGCGGCGGTTCACGCTCCGGCGGTGGAGGTGGCGGCGGCTCACGCTCCGGAGGCGGCGGTTCACGTTCCGGCGGCGAAGGCGGTAATACTAAGAAAGATAATAATTCATCAAGCGGTTGGAAGCAAGACTCCCGTGGTTGGTGGTATCAAAATACAGACGGCTCTTATCCACGCAATGCCTGGGTTAAGATAGGTGCTACATGGTATTTATTCAACTCTTCAGGTTACGCCCTTACAGGTTGGCAAAAGGTCAACGGACAGTGGTACTATATGAACTCAAGCTGTGCCATGATAACAGGTTGGGTAGGCGATGGCGGTAAATGGTACTATATGAGTGAAGGTGGTGCTATGACAACCAATGCCTGGGTAAAAAGTTTAGGAAAGTGGTATTACGTAGGTGGCGACGGTGCCATGCTTACCAATACAAGAACGCCTGACGGATATATGGTAAAGGCTGACGGTTCTTTATAATAACGGTTAATTATTATATAAAGATGAAAAATACTCATTTTTAGTACTGCAAGTTTTGTAAAAGTATAAAATCAATATATTATAAAAAATAAATTATATAGAATATGAAAGCTTAAGATTACTGTTCATTGAAAGTGCAATATAAAGTGTGTAAGTTTATAAAAGATAAAGTAAAAACTTATGCACTTTGTTTGCATTGTTGAGTGGGTTAAGTTAATGTTAAAGGAATTGTATGTAAAATTAGTGCTCTTACTAAGTACAGCATTAATGAGAAATAAAAATCAATATAAAATATAAGGAGGAGTTATGATTAAAAGAAGTAAGTTAAGATTTTATTCTCTTATTTTATCAGTATTGTTGCTTTTTTCCGGCATTACAGGATGTACAAAGCAGGCTGCTGAAAGTAAGACTAAAGGTAATACGGAATTAAGTTCTAATGATAATGCACTTAAAGCTGCCAATTCCGCAGTATCCAATAATCTTGAGTTATTGGATACAAAGAAGGAAGCTGCCGATGCAGAGTCTAATTACGAGTATGCCAAGGAGATATTATTCTGGCAGCCGGAGCAAAAGTTGGAAGTTACAAGCAAGTCTAAACTGGATAGTCTTAAGGTAGATGATAAGATACCGGCAGTTCAGTTTTTCCTTGATGATAAGTTTACTATAGAGATAGAAACAAAATATGATTATGAGGCACTTGCAGATAACAATCAAAAGTATACAATCTATCCTAATGTAAATGGTTTGGATGCGGTAGGTAATCTTTATTATTATTATGAAGCTACTGAAAGCGAAGACAGCAAACTAGATATCAAGGAGGCAATCCGTCTTCGTGGCGGCAGTGTGGGCTGGAGCTCCGGAGATATTATATACATGCTTCAAAATGTAAACTTTGAAACAGGAGAAAAGCTTAGTAAGCCCATAGTAACAACCATTGTTATGGATAGGGAAGAAAGGCAAGCTCTTACACCGGAATACTATGTTAATGATAACGGTGAGTTTTATGCACAGTGGGATCCGGTAGAAGGTGCCGATGCCTATGCAATAGTTTCTTATTACAAGATGCCGGATATGGACAGGCTTGATGAGATGGTAAAAGAAAATAATGAAAGGGCTAAACAGCATGAAAAAGATGCCGCACCGGATGACCCTCTTGTTATAAATGAACTAAAAATTGAAGGAAGTGAAGATGACGGTGAAGATGACGGTGGAGCTAATATATTCTATATGGAACATTCAATGTCAAGTGTTGTTGACATAGTCAGTGATACAAAATATTCCATAAATGAAGCTGATTTTGATGATGAACGTACAAAAAAGAGGGCAGAAGCCGGTTATGTAACTTCTTCACCTAGATATATACAAACGTCTCTTTTACCGGAATCTACAAGATACCTTGCCGTAGTTGCACTAAAAAAGGGTACGGGGACTGACGGTTCAGAAGCTGATCCGGTTGTAGATGAGGCTTTTTCAGAATTGATTAAAGAATTGAGTGAAGGGCTTAAAGAACCCGGGTATTTTGCAATAGAAGAAAGTCCTTTGTATGATTTTAATGCTTTGGCACAGAAAGTTCCAATCAGTATAATGAAACATGAAAGTGAGTATCCTTCTACAAGTAAGTTTACCGTGGATAAAGCCGGCGATATTGCAAGTTTTATCTATGTAAAAATGACGGATGGAAGTATCAGAAAACATAATTTAGAATACATGGATGAATATACCGTAGAAACAAAGGATGTAGATGGGGATGATAGTAAAGAAACAATGCAGGAGGTACTTTCCGTAAAAGTAAAGGTGAAAAATACACCGTTTTACTTTAATTATAATATTAAGGAGTTTGATAAGGCTAACCCTGATAAGGATATAGAAACTATAAAAAATACCTTTGCTGAAGCCGTGAAGTTTAAAGCGGATATGGAAGAATATCCTTCTAAGGCTCCTATAGTTAAGATTGATAAGGTAAATAAGACTATAAGTTTTATATCTGATGGAGAAAAGAAGTTCTATAATTCATCATTAAACGGTGAAGATAACTCTGTAAACAATAAAGAATTAACCGGCTTGGCTATCAGTTCTTCAGAGTCTGAAGGCGGCTTAAGTGCATACAGTGATTCTGAAAGGTCGGAGTGCTTACCTGACAGTGTGATTGCAAGTACCAAGATGTCTGAAGAGATAGCCTGGGCTTTGATGACGGGGCAAAAAGAATTTGTATTAAATTATAATACAGACAGTAGTGAAATAGCTGCTGCTATACAGGAAGTTTGCTGGCAAAATCAATATATATTGGAACTTGATTTTCCGGAACACACTATACAAAGACAAAACGACGGAAGTTATTTTGTTGAAATGGATTACTTTGTTTCCGATATCAATCAAAGAAAAGAAATGCAAAAGGCAATAAAGGCTAAAGCAAAATCAATTTTAGGCAGTCTGGAAGGAAAGTATTCAAGCTCACTTGAGCTGCTTTATCAGATTAATCAATATATATGTGATACTGTGGAATATGATTATAATGTATCAGATAATAATATATATAAGACAACCTCAAGAACTGCCTATGGACCTTTAATAGAAGGAAAGGGTGTGTGTAGTGCTTATTCAAGGACATTGCAGCTTTTAATGACTATGTCCGATCTTACCTGTTTTGTAGAAGGTGGAGCTGTTCCGGGAGGAAAACATGCTTGGAATATTGTAAAAACAACAGACGGTTATTATATGGTGGACAGTACATGGAATGATTCAAAACAACCGAATTTATATCTTATGGTTCCAGAAGAGGTCTATGATAGAAACCATCAGCGTGAAACAATTTGCATTACAGAATATGAGACACGTAGAGACATATATTATGCATATTCAGGAGGAAATTACGACTATTTGGCATATATAGGTAAAGCGGTAACTTTTAATAATCTTGATGCTGCGTTATATGCTTACGGTTCTTACAGTTATTGCCCGAATTGGCTTAGAGTATATGATTTTTACGGTGATATAAATAGTTATTTACAAAATGCAGCTGATGTTTTATCGGCTGAAACCGGCAAATCAATTAGTTATACTGCTACATGGTATGATTCAGAACCAAATATTATATACTTTACAAGTCCACAGCTGGATGTAACAGAAAAAAGCTATGGAGAAAAGATAGAATAGTATTATAAAAAACTATAATCTCTTTGATATTTTGGATTATAAATTATTATACAAAACAAAAGTACACAGGATATGGCAAGCTGAAATTACCATATTCTGTGTATTTTTTATTAAGTAAAACTCCCGAATTAAAGGTCTTAATCCTATAAAAATCAATCATTTAAAACCGTAAAGTACCCGGGTTAAATAGAATAAAGCAAAAATAAATTATTTTTCAAAACGACACTTTCGTGTGGTGTTTTATATTTAAAAATAATTATAATGATAATATATCCGGATACCAGAATACAAACTGAATAATACTTATGAAATTTTGAATATATTTATTATAAAAAATAGTTATCATAATGTAGATACATTAATTTACAAAAAACTTATAAAATAAATAATATTCAAATAAAAAGTGATTAATAAAATAAAAGGAGATAATTATATGAAACTTTCATATATTTTTACATTAGGACTTGCAATGTCTTTAACTATGAGTATACAAACATTTGCGGCGGCTACAAGCACTCAGCCTACCAGAGAAGCAGCGGTGGAGTGGGCAAAGTCAAAGATTGGCACTGCAATAGACTATGACGGTCTATATGGTGCACAGTGCGTTGATTTGATTAAGGGTTATAGCAATGAACTTTGGAATTATTACAGCCTAAGGGGTAATGCAGGAGAGTATGTTTCAAATACTCTGCCTGATGACTGGGCAAGATATTCTGTGGGTCAGGCAACACCTGAACCGGGCGATATAGTGGTATTTGGAGGAGGGCAGTTCGGTGTCAGTGCTTATGGACATATAGGAATAGTATATGCGGTTGACTCATCAAAATATTATTATATTGACTATAGCGGTGCATACAGCGGCTCTCCCGGTGCGGCAAGAAGTGCGGCACTTAACAGATATACCGCACTTATCAAACCGAGCTTTGCAAATTCAAGTTCTTCTTCATCTTTAAGCAGTGCTGCGGAAATAAGCAATGGGGATTACTACTTTGAAAATTATAACGGAGGAGTACTTACCATAGATGACTATACGGGTAATGGGGCTAATATAAATATTACCGATAAATCAGGACTTTATAGGCAAATGTGGAGGATAGAAAAACTTTCCGATAATTCTTTTAAACTTACTTCCATGCACACCGGCAAAGGAGTAAATGTAAACGGAGACGGAGAGGAAACCTATGAAAATAATAGAAATATCTGGGCATGGGACTATGTTAATGACGGAACCGCCAATTGGTATATAGTAAGTGATGGAGACGGTTGGTACAGACTTATTTGTAAAAGATCGGGAAAGGCAATGTCCGTTACTTCGGATAGAAATGTAGTTCAAAGAGACTTAGACTCCGGCACAGACCAAAAGTGGAGATTAAGGTCAAAGGATGAAGTTGATAATTCAGGGCAAAACTCAAGTTCATCAGATAATAATTCAAGTAACAATAACTCAAATAATTCAAATAATAACAGTAGCCAAAGAAATACCGCTAATTGGAGATATGACGGATATGGCTGGTGGCTTGAGTATGCGGACGGTTCATACCCTTGGTCAAGCTGGGTAAAAGTAGACGGTACATGGTACTACTTTAACTACTACGGATATGCAACAAGAGGCTGGGAAGAAATAGCAGGCAGATGGTATTACTTTGACTCGGATTATAGTATGAGAACCGGTTGGGTTCAGTCGGGAGGAAACTGGTACTATCTTGACTCAAGCGGATATATGCTTGTAAATACAAGAACACCGGACGGATACTATGTAGGTTTTGACGGAATTTACAGATAGGAGAGAGTATGTTAAATAATAAATATTTTAATAAAATTATAAGCTTTGTAATATGCCTTATAATGACCTTTCCATTAGGTATAAATGCCAAGGCGGCAAATGCGTATTGGAGAAGGGACGGTAGAGGTTGGTGGCTCGAATATGAGTCAGGAGGCTATCCTTATAATACCTGGTTAAAAGTAGGTGGATATTGGTATTGTTTTAACGGAAGCGGCTATGTAATTCAAAACAGTTGGGTACAGTCCGGCGGCAGTTGGTACTATCTTGGTTCAAGCGGAGCTATGGCAGTCTCTACTTGGGTACAATCAAGCGGAAAGTGGTATTATGTAGGTTCTGACGGAGCGATGTATGTAAACAGCAGAACACCGGACGGATATTATGTGGGTTCAGACGGGGCTTGGAGCAGTGGAGGTTCAGGAGGGTCAGGTTCTAATGTAAGTACTTCTAATACACATGTTTTAAGAGCGGTGGAGTTTGGAGATGATTTAGAACAAGCTTCATATAAAACGCCTGTCAGCCTGTATACATCATCTTTGGATAGTGCAACCAGACTGGATTCAATGTTATGGGTTGCACATGCATATAAAGATTCAAGACTTAGTGAATCAGGAGAATACTTTGTTATGAATGTTAATGATGCAAAGGAAATGATAAGGCAAATATTCGGTTCTGTTACATCACAAGATGTATCCGCTATGAGTATAAGCGGAACGAATATGTATTACAATAGTGTAGCCTTTAGAGGTGATGCCGGACCACACAGATTTAAAAGTCCTAATTCTGCAAATTTGGAAGGCAGTCAAGTAAGAATTGTAGGAGATATTACCGATTATGAAAACTATTATATTGGAACTTATACTATAATTCTCAGCAAAACCGATGGAGGATATTTTGGAGGCTATAGTTTCCAAAGCCTATCTACCAGTTATAATTGATAAGCGATTAAGTATTGGATCAGAAAAATATTCATACTAACATACCGGTATATCGGGTTAAAAATAGTATAATAATACCTAAACAGCCACTCAGAAATGATGTGATAGCTCTGAGTGGCTATTTTTTTAAATAAATATAGTAAAAAAACTTTACAAAAATATTAAAAGAATGTAATATTAGTCTGTAAAAGTAGTACAATTTTTCAAATAAATCAGACATAATTGCATTTATATACAACTATGGAGTGGGGTTATGAAACTGTATCATAAACAGTTATTTTATATTGTAATTGTATTTACCACATTATTATTAGCCTCTTTTTTACTTTTTCAAATCGAAAGTCAAACTGCGAGGTTTAAGATTTATCCGGAATTTACAAGAGGAACAAAGGGTGTAATGAGCGATATGGTTTTTGCTATAGTCGCCTTTATACTGCATTTGCTGTGTTTAAGTATATGGTGGAATACGATAAGGATAAGGGTGATACAAAGGGGAGTACGCCTATATTTATTTTTGATACATACCATCATGCTGTTTTATATTGTACATTGTTTTTTTATTACAAGTATTTATGACACCAACCTGCAACTTCTTAGAATCAGCGGTTATTTTGTAAGTATACCTTTCTTTTTTATACCTCTTTTCGGTTATTATGCATCACTTTGTATAGGTAAAGAAAGTGCAGTTCTTCCTTGGAAGGCATATTTGCTTTTAATTCCCGCAATAGTATTTACAGTATTATTTTTAAGCAGCGAGTTCCACAGTTTGCTTTTTGTAAAACTTCCCGGTGAGAAACAGCCGAATTTGCAATTTCATACAACTATGCTTTCTACCTTTGTATTTATTTGGGTTATAATACTGGAAAGCGCAAAGTCGTGGCATATTTTAAAAATAAGCGGAGGGGCAAAGCGGCTTAAATTTTTTAAAAGAGTTCCTTTTTACATTGTGTTTGTAGAGGTTGCATATATATTGCCGATATATATGCAATCTTATGTGGTGGAGTATGAACTTATAGAAAATATAGCAAGTTTTTTTCTTATGGAAATATTTATTTGGGAAAGCTGTATAGCAGTAGGTATGGTACAGGTCAACTCTTATCATAAGCAAGTTTTTGATACTTCAAGTATATTGATGCAAATCACGGATGATGAGGGTAATGTATTCAGAACATCTAAGAATGCCGCTCCGATTACAAAACAAGAGTTTGCAAAGCTTAAGCAAAATAAGGTTTTGTATAAGAAGGACACAGCGGAAAAATACATAAGTAAACTAAGTAAGGGGTATTTAATTTGGGAAAAGGATGTAAGGGAGCTTAATTTTTATATAAAGGAATTAAAGGAGTTACAAAAAAGATTGCATGATGAGGTTGAAATCACAAAACTTGAGGCTACAGTAAGAGCTGAACAGGTTAAGGTAAAAGAAAGGCAAAGAATCTATAATACACTTGCATTAAAACTTTCAAAACAAATCAATATGGTTACACTTTTATTAAAAGATCTGCTTGGAAAGAGCAGAGAACAAACAAGCATCTGCCTGGGAAAACTTATATTGATAGCAACCTATATCAAAAGATACAGCAATCTGTATTTGATAAGTGAAAATAATGAAAATATATATGCAGCGGAACTGAGACTATGTTTTAGTGAAATTAAGCAAATACTCGAAGAATTAAATATAAATAATGAGCTTGTTTTTAATATACCCGATGATAAGAAAATTAAAAGCAGATTCTGTCTTTATTGTTGCAGGATTTGGGAGTATGCAATAGAGTTTTTGAATTTTGAGCTTTTAGAGGTTTTATTTTTGGCAAATTCCCGGGAAGAAGGTCAGGGTGAAGTTGATTTTATCATAAGCATCATAAGGACGAATGCTATCAAATACCCGGGCTTTAAGACTTATATCAATAACAGACTTGAGGAAGAAAATATTAAAAATACTTATGATACATCCGTTTATGAAACGGATGAAGGTTTGGTAATTGAGATGAAAGGTTTATAATAATGACAGGAGTGTTAATATATTTATATGAAATGTTACTTTTTACGGTACCTACACTGAGTCTTGTTTGGATAGCTTATCGTATTTCTATGTTGAAGGCATACAGTGAATCATTAGTAAAATATGTATATTATATTTTTATGGTATTATGCTGTATATTCGATATGTATATTTATGGGTGCTTTTTCAGGCTGAAAGTTTTATATAATTATGGCAATAATCTTGTTTTAACTCTGTCACAAACTGTATTTTTAGTTTTGCATTTTATAGGCATATATTATCTACAAAAAGATAGGATACAAAAGCAGAATTTTAATACTGCCATTATAGCTGAAGCCGTGGATGAATTTCCGGGAGGACTCAGTTTTTCCGATAAAGACGGAGTACCTATTTTGGTTAATAAGAAGATGCACAGGCTCATTTATGAGCTTGTAAATCTCCCCTTTATAGACGCCAATGCTATATGGCAGGCTTTGTCCTTGAAGGCTGAAAAAAATCAATTTAATCCCAAACTTCTGAAAAAGGAACAGGGTTTGTATGAGTTATATCACAAACTTAAGGACGGAAGTATTTGGCGTTTTAAGAAAAGTGTGATAAGTGCTCAAACGGAAGAATATGTTCAAATAGAGGCTATTGATATAAGCAATCTTGCAAGTATTGCCAATGAGATAAATGAAGATAATGAGGAGCTGAAAAATCAAAACAAGAGAATTAAATTAGTAAGTCTGGAACTTGAGAAGGTAAACCGGGATAGGGAAAGGTATTTTGCAAAAGTGGCTTTACATGGAGAGTTTGGAGAATACATACTTTGGCTAAGGCAATTTCTAAAAGAGAGTAAGGAAGGAAGTATCTGTATGTCCGATTTCAAGCAACTGGAGACAAGATGGTATAAAGCTAAAGATATTATTAAAGGAATAGGCATGAGCTCTGAAACTGCAGAGATTGAAAATGAGCTTCTTAAAGTAGGAAAATTAATAGGTTGTAATATATTTTTCCCCAAGGAAAAACCGTATAAAAACTATCAGGCTCTGTACTACACTGCCATACGAGAGGCTTTAACCAATGCTGTAAGGCATGCGGCTGCAGATGAGTTATATATAAAAATCGAAGAAAAATTAAATTTTCAAAAGGTAACTATATTTGATAATGGTTCTAAAAAGATAAATTTTGTCAGAGAGGGAAATGGTCTGTCTGCATTGCGTAAGTTGATGGAAAAAGAGGGAGTCAAACTTAAACTTCAAACAGAGGGAGTGTTTAAGTTGCTGATTACGTTTCCACATAAATAGGAGGCTGTTATGATAAATGTGCTTATTGTAGATGATTCGAGGATTGCAAGAAAAATTATGGAATATGAGCTTAAAGCCATGCCTGAGTATAAAATACTTACATTTATAGAAGATGCTGAAAATGCAAAGCCTATATGTATGAGTACCAAGGTGGATTTGATTTTAATGGATGTATGTACGGCATCAGACTCATCGGGGCTTAAGGCGGCTGCGGATATAAAAAAAAGCTGTTCCGATATTAAGATCATCATTACAACTTCCATGCCTGAGTATACATTTATCATGAAGGCGAAAATGGCAGGCTGCGAAAGTTTTTGGTATAAGGATTATGGCAATATAGGTTTAAGAGAAGTCATAGAGCGAACTATGAAGGGGGAGAGGGTCTACCCCGACAAGACTCCTGACGTGGATATACATGGGGTTCCTATAAGTCAATTTACCCCCGCACAGCTTAGAGTACTTAGAGAGCTGGCAATGGGACTTTCACAGGAAGAGGTGGCAA
>ERZ773014.903-NODE-903-length-19391-cov-35.489243_pt1 | contig 19391 bp, 16 predicted proteins | sample MGYA00580841_ERZ773014 | MGnify/ENA primary metagenome ERZ773014 (study PRJEB29015, sample SAMEA2737989) | human oral metagenome | biome: human oral; feature: human-associated habitat; material: dental | place: China | collected 2067 ...
AGTTGGAAAAAATATTACCGCCAAAATCATTAATTATGTCATCAGAAATTATCTTTTCATTGTGATCAATTAATAGGGCCGCAGTTCTATGGCGGAATAAATTGAGACTAAGGCCCTCTTTCCATAATTTAACTTCTGTAAAATCATCAAACCTTTTTCCGTTAATATATAAATCACAAAGAAGTGAATTAACCTTGTATTTTTTGTCGATTTCTGCGATTAAATCTTCCTTAAGTCTCCAGAATAGCACCTTGATCATTTCTCTGATTTCCAATTTCATTATTAAGAATTTTATATTGATTTTGTCAATGTTACTTTCCCCTGTCTTTATTTTTTCATAATCAGTAAGATGGGTATTTTTATATACTATGAATGCGAAGAGATAATTGGCATGATCTTTTAAAAATTCTTCTACTTCTTTATTTCCGTCCCAGGAAGTAGATATCCGTTCGGTAAATATTTGAAATTCTGAAACAATATTTGCCAATAGACGATAATCGGAAATCTCAGAACCAACAATTTCTAGTAGTTTTTGATCTATTGCTATAGGCCTATCATTTAGTAGGTATTTTAGATACTCATAAGCGTTGTGTGTTGTGCTGAAGGGGACAATTGGCACAATGGCATCAAAAAACTTTGTTCGATTTTCAATTTCAAGTTGATGGGAATGCTTTGCAGTGTCATCTTCGGTTTCTCCTTTAGTTTCATGTTCGAATATGCTGTCTCGTGTGGCATAGAGGAACTTAACAGGAGGATTCTTCTGTTCTGTAAAACGTTCTTGTCCAAGTGAAATATTGATGAGCTCATTCAATTCATGCAGGGCATCAAAGATGTAGGGGTTGTCAAACCTATCCAGGTCCTCGAAGATGACAAGATTGGTCCCAGATACCTCGAAGTAATAGATTATCTCATTGAGATATTTATCAAAGTAGCTGGAACCAGAGCTATTCTTTTCCAGTTCAAGTTTTGTTGGCCCAAGTTCTAGCCCTTTAATCGTGGGTTTATCAACCCATATCCAATCAATGTAGAACGCTAGTCCCCACGAGATAGCCTGAACCACAGCAGGTTGCCAATAGCCCCATAAACTTCCTCCCTGAGCCCAATGCCAATGCCAGTCTGGTTTAGCCAAAAACCAAAATATAAAAGTTAAAATTGCAGCTACTATGAAACATACGGTTGCTTTCTGGGCTGTTGTGACATGCGTAATCCTGCGATATTGAGAACCACGCATCTTCCGTGGATTGCTTCGATATAGAAGCTGTTTCACTATTTCCCGCTGGATCCTGTCTGTACTGTCATCCCTGGAATCAGATTCGTCTGCTATTTGAATCGTAGGGAGTGAAATAGTGATTGGTCGAATCTTTTTGAGCTCTTTCGAAGAGTGGATTCTTTCAATCAAACCTTGAATAACGCTACTCTTACCGGTCCCATAGCCACCGGTCAGGGCTATATTTCTGACTTTGGGATTGCGAACTGCTTGTTCTAGCTTCTCCACATAGAGCCCATGGTGTTTTTCATCATAATGTGGGCTAAGCACTATCAACTCTGATGGATCGTTAGGCTTTTGCTTTTCCTGAGCTGGTGGGTCCGCCACGTCATCCGATTTTTCATCAATACTCTTGTCGCCTTGGTCTGGCTGTTGAGAAGCCTCAGGATCGGATGCTTCCTGCTGGGAATCTGGATCGGTGCTCATGTGTCTAACAAATAGTTCTCTATGCTCTTGTGGTTAACATTAGTGATTCTAGACGCTCGCCGCCGCAATTTTGGTGGAAATCAATACCTTTTTATAACCACCTGCGCACCTGCTGGCAATAGCGTCGATTGGCGTCGCCAAACTCCTCAGCCATGCGCAGCTCCTCGATCGGAATAATCAGCCCATTCAGCACAACAAACCCCAATAACGGGCACCCCAGCGCCAACCAGGAACCGCTCGCCAACGCGCAACCGCATAACGCCACCACATAGGCCGCATACAGTGGATTCCGCGACCACGAAAACGGTCCAGCTATCAGCAACCGCGACGGTGCATCAATCGGATTCGTCGATGTTCTCGCCTGCCGCAACACACTCATGGTTGCCGCAATCAATACCAGCGCCAGGCCAATCACGGCAACACCTACCCACCGCAACACGGTCGGAAATATGACTGTGCCGGGCCACAGCCAAGCTGTTACAAACACCAACCCGTCTAGGCCAAACAAGCACGCATCGGGAACATGATTGAAAAACGTTGGCGGCCGAGACAACTCCCTTTGCATGCATACCATCGTTACCACGTCCTTCGGTAGTCGGAACACGGGTTTTCCGGTGCCATCGCTAGCGCGCAATTGGTCTGCGGGTCCCATGTGGTTCGGGGTCGTTGCTGTGGGGTTGGGTCCATAATCCCATTATGCCTCCCACCTTGTGGCGAAATTATTGCATGCAAACTATCGGTGGGGGAGTGGTGCGTCTTCGCTTCCAGGCCAAAGCCCCTGTATCCGTGGCCTGCACCGTCTTTGCAATCAAGTCATTCAAGGAACCCGCTAGGTAGGCTGCCGGTACGACAATAAATACCGGTAGTACACGCCTCGTCGGATCCGCGCGCCGGGCAGAATCTTTGCGGCGGCCGCTCGGATCTCTGCCAGGCTTTCCCGAGGCTGGGCCACCTGCACCCCAATGTCCCGTGTCTCCCGGTGCAGGGCTGACCCTATCGAAGCCACCGGAACCGACAGGGCCGATATCACCCAGTCCGCCACCGATTTCCGGGCCGACAGCCCCACTACTAGAAACTGGCCGCCGGGCCGCAGTAGTTGGTGAACCTTGTGCAGGGTTGGTTCTAGCTCCATGTGGTGCAGGGACGCCACCATGGTAATCAGGTCGAAAGACTGGTCGGTGGGCAGGTCGTCGAAAAGCTGCGTAAGTAACGTGGCCTGTGGCAGTCGCCGATGTGCCCGAGCGATGCTTGACGGGTCGGGGTCGATACCAACCAGGGTGGTGCAGTACGGCGATAACCGTTGCAACAGCAGGCCCTCGCCGCAGCCCACGTCGAGTGCGGCAAGCCCAAAGCGGCCGTCGATCTGCCGCAATATCCAGGGGTGATACGCCGAATTATGATTCCAATATTCCGCGCCATCAACCCCACTAGACATGAATGGTGCCCTCCACAATGGTCCTCGTGGCACCCCCAACCCACACCGTGTCGGTCGCGTCATCAATATTGATGTGCACCAGCCCATTACGGCCCACATTGCCGCCCTGCCGCACCATGTAGCTGCCCTTCGCCTTCCCGGTGCGGGCAAACCACTGCGCCACCGAAGCATTCAGGCTGCCGGTCACCGGGTCCTCCGCAACCCCCACCCTGGGTGCGAACGCCCGAATCTCCCAACCATCAAAAGACTTACCGATAACACCGACCATGAGCGGGCGGGAATGCAGGAAATTGGGCCGTATCGACCGCACTACATCCGCCGACTCCACCTGAAGCACCGCCCAACCTGGGCCATTATCCACCCACTGGTGATCCAACACCCGGGAAATCCCCAACGCCGTCATGTGCTCCGACAAATCCTTGGATTGTAGCGGGCCGGAACGCAGTGTGGGTGGTGCGGCAAAATGCCACGACCCATCCAATTTCCGCAACTGCACCAACCCCGCGCCGCACTCCTGCACTAATTCCGTCCGATCCGAATCACCCACCCACGCATGCGCCGACCCTAGCGTGGGGTGCCCGGCGAACGATAACTCCGCATTGGGCGTGAAAATCCGCAGCCGATAGTCGGCCCCCGGTTGGGTTGGGGCGAGTAGAAACGTGGTTTCGCTCAGGTTCGTCCACCGAGCAATACGCTGCATTGCCGCATCGGTTAACCCGTCGGCATCATGAATCACCGCGACCGGATTACCAGCAATGGGGGTTGCGCCGAAAACATCGACTTGCGAAAAATTCCTCATGATGTCAATTGTGGCATAGCCAGTGCTATTGCTGTTCCTATTAGTCCGTGAATATGCTCATAAATACCTGAAATGACCAGTGGTTTTGTTAATGCGTACCGCTTCAAGTATAGTTTTCGACAGCTGCGAAGCACACTGTTGTGACGCACTAGCTCCCATCGTCTAGAGGCCTAGGACACCGCCCTTTCACGGCGGCGACACGGGTTCGAATCCCGTTGGGAGTACAAAACCTCTATATGTAGGATTTAAAGGCTTGATGGTTTCCATGGTGGTGATCCTTTTCGGCTGGAATCCGCATATAGAGTGTTTTAACTCAATATGGCCCTGTGGCGCAGTTGGTTAGCGCGCCGCCCTGTCACGGCGGAGGTCGCGGGTTCAAGTCCCGTCAGGGTCGCTGGCTGGTTTTCCAGCCAAGTGGCGCGGTAGCTCAGTCGGTAGAGCGTCCGCCTGAAAAGTGGAAGGTCACCAGTTCGATCCTGGTCCGTGCCACAACGAAACCCCAACAGCAATGTTGGGGTTTTTCGCTTGTCGACGCCCTACCGGTGGGAGGTTTTCCGCTTTGGGCGTCGTAAAGCTAAAAATTATGCGTTATTCGACGCCCCAGATCGAGCCCGTTCGGATTGCGTGGGGCGCTCGGCCGGCGTCGCCTTTTCGGAGGACTTCGGCGTGGGGTTCTTCTTGGGCTGCGCCGACACCTCAACCGGCAGATTCAACATGGCGGTGAGGCTATCAACAGCCTGTTGACATACCTCTTCCTTCGACGGCTTCGACATGGACCTCGAATAAACATAACTGTTGAGCGTCACCGACAGCCTGCCGCGATTCGTCACCACACCGGCACTGCACTCGCTATCCCGACTGGCTTCCGTAAACTGGTCGAAAACATACACATTCTCCGGCTTCGTCACCTTGAGACTGCTCAAATCCTTACCGTGCTTTATCACATCATCGTATTTGGAATTGTCGGTAGTAATCGACAACATGCTATAACTGTCATCCTTTTCCGGGCTCTTCAATATGCAGTTGACAGCATAATTACTCGATTCCTTATCCGGGAGATGCTGTAACTCCCATCCCAGGCTTTGCCACTGCTCCTTCGTGATCTCCTCACAGGGGCTAAAAAGCATATTGCCCTGCTCTTCGGGGGCGAACGACCCCGCCCCGAGTGCCTTAGCGAACGTGTCACCCTTCTGAACATTCTGACCATTCCGGCCATTCTGCTCCGTGGGTAAACTCCCAGGGCCAGCCTGGGGTTGCCCCTGAGGCGCACCCGTGCCCGAGCCGCCGAACAGCGATGATGATGTCATTGTGGGAACGGCACACCCGCTAAGCAGTAGTACGCCTACAGTGACGAGGATGGAACGGAATGTACGCATGAATTCATCTCCCATTCGAATGGTAGGTTGTTTGCTTACAGCCTAGGTGTCGGGTTACCCGTGAATCGAGTTATTACCCCATGGCTACGCTAAATACGCAGGTAGTTGTTTTGTTTATGGGGGCACCCTGTGGGTTTATTGGAACAATTTTGCTTGTGGATAATGGTTGGTGGGTCGGTTATTTATGAAGCACGTTTTCCAATCCCTCCGCTTTAAGATCGCTGATCGCCATGAGCTGGTCCGCGGCCCGCTGGCAGGCCTGCTCCTTCGTGGGCTTCGCCGCTTTCTCTCCCAACCGCAAGGTCAGATTGAGCCGACCCCGGTTCGTCACCACACCAGCGGTGCATTCGTCCTCCGCAAGATCGGAATTCTTGTCGTAGAAATAGACATAATCCGGCTTATTTGCCTTGATATTCACAATATTTTTACCAATGTCCGGGGTGAGGAAATCAAGGTAATCCACGGCAATTTTCACCGCCTCGCCCGCATGCTCTCCCTCATCGGTGCTCGCCAGGAAACATTCGTATGCGTCCCCCTGGTCAGGACCAAGCTTGAGAGTCGGCTGCTCACCGCTCTTCACCTTGAGTTTTAATGACTCCCACTGCTTCTTCGTGATTTCCTTGCACGGGTTGAATGTTTTGTGAACCGCCTCATCATCGTCGAACTTGCCCACCCCAAGCTTTTGCCGGAACGTTTCGCCTGCCGAAGCCGAATCGGCGGGCTTTGTGGGTTTCGCGCCAGATACGCTTGGCGACGCCGCCGAGGTCGTCGGCGCTGGGGATGCTTGGACGGCCTGGGACGTGGGGGTGGCCTGGGGCGCGGGGGCCGCCGATGCTGCTGTGGGCGGTAACACTGGTAGGTTAAAAATCCCCTCCAAAACATCCACCGCTTTCTGGCAGGTTTTCTCCGCAGAAGGCGGAGCCACCTTGTTGGAAAACTCGCCATACGACACCGCGACCCGGCCCTGATTCGTCACGGTGCCTGCCGAACAAATATCCCGGTAAGGCTTGTTTGAAGAATACAAGTACACGTAGCTTGGCTTGTTGATCTTCACATTATTCAGGCGCTCACCTTTCTCCAGCTCCTCGCTGAGCGGATTAAAATTCCCCGTAATGATCGTGGACTGGGCCGGTTCCCTCTGCTCCGGGATCACCTTGAGCGAACATATTGTGGACGATTCGGTGGTGCCGTCGTCTACCCGATTCACCTGCAACCCCAACGATTTCCACTGCTCCTCAGTCACCTCACGGCACGGGTTAAATGCGGGTTGGCTGTGCTGCTCGGGGCTAAATTTCCCAATCTCCAGTGCCTCACCAACCGTGCGGCTAGCAAAGGAATCCTGCTTCCCCGCATCGGTGGTTTTGGCATCGGTGCCGGAATCGCCGCTGTCTGAACCCTGCGATTGCGCCGTACCGGACGGTTGCGGATCACCGGAAGCCGATTGCGGCAGCACCGACGTTGGCAAAGCGCAGCTGCTGAGCAGCACAATGCTGGCGGTGGCAAGAACAATACGGGCATGCCTCAACATCATGATTACGCTCCGCTCGTACTCGGGGCGGATTCCGGCGTGGATTCCGGCGCCTTCGGGGCTTCGGAAGTCTCGGGAGCATTCGAACCCGCCGGTGCATCACTGGGTGACTGCGCCTTCGGGGCGGATTCCGGTGCGGCCTTTTCCGTCGACGGTTTGGCAGTCTTCTCCGCCGGGGGCTCATACTTGAGAGCCAAAATGGCCTGCATCTTATCCACCACCCGCTGGCATGCCTCTTCCTTCGAGATCGACTCCGTGGCTATCTTATTTCCATAGTTGAGGGTGAACCGGCCGCGGGAAGTAACCACGCCCACCGAACACTGCTTTTCCTTAGCGTTCGGTGAATCTATGAGATAAAAATTCTCGGGTTTATTGACCTTAATATGATCCAACGGGGTCATGTGCTTCATTTGCCCCTCCAAGGGATTAAACGTGGATTCCGCCACCAGCATTTCCTGGAACTCCTTGTCGCTGTCCCCGGTGCGGTAAAAACATGAATAGTAAGGGGGAACATCCTTAGCGACATTAAGTTTGGGGTCATCAAATGGCACAAGTCCGAGGCTCTTCCACTGCTCCGCGGTGATCTCCTCGCACGCATTAAAGATTCCCAAACTACCCCGAAGCTTGTCCTGCGGCTTATACTCGCCAACACCAAGTACCTTCGCAAACGTGGGCACCTGCGAGTCTTCCGGCTTCTCCGAACCAGTGGGATCTGTCGGCTGCGACGGTTGCGATGTTTGCGGTGGTTGTGGTGATTGGGCGGGATCCGTTGGGTGCGCCGGGGTGGCAGGGGTTTCTGGCTTTTCCGGGTTCGCGGGGGACTGCTGCGGCGCCGGGGCATGAGAGGAAAAACCTGGTGCCGGCTGGAATTTCAGCTCCGGCCCCGCCGCCACCGCGTGGGCTGCTGGCTTTACCGGGGTTGTTGGGGCTTCAGACCCCGGTGCGGGTGTGGGTTCCGGTGCCGGATTTGCTGCCAGAGCAGCGGTTATGGGCATGTCTAAGATTGTTTGCAATGAATCAACCGCGGTCTGGCACACCTTTTCCTTGCCGGTGGTGGAGGAATCCATGAATGGGCTTTGATAATCAAATGTGATCCGGCCCCGCTTAGTCATGACCCCCGCACTGCACTTTTGAACCTTATCTGAATTAGTGGTGGAAGATTCGGCGTCGTGAATATAGTATCCTATCGGCCGTTTCACATTGAGCTTATTTAAATCCTCCCGGGCCTCCCGCACCCCCTCAAGCTGGGTCACCTCATCATAGCTTTTATAATTCACCGAAAGATGCCCCGAACCCAGCTGTTTCCCGGGTATTCCTTTGAGGAAGCAGTAAAACGATGAACCGGCAATGTCTTTTAACTTATTGACATTCATATTTTCCAGATCATCTTGATTACTTGAGGCGGAATCTACTTTCCACCCAATCTCCCGTAATTGCGGTAGGCCTATGTCGCCGCCGCACGGCCGGAAAAGACCATACGCTGTCGAATCGGGAGCATACATGCCAGCATTGAGCATTTCCCCAATAGTCACATCTTTTGGTGGATGAGCCTCCGACTCCTGCTGTGCGGTGGTGCTTTCCGCCGGAGCTGCCGGATCGGCGGGGGGATTATCATCAGAGTTGTTGGTGAGGGAACACGCAGTGAGCGTCGCAACCCCACAGGCGATAATTATTGTGCGAATAGGTCGCATAAAACATCAAACTCCCAGTTCGTTTGCGATAAATCGTTAGCTATAGACTAAAGTCCGCCACCTATCCAAATGTTCCTCAGACGTGTTCCGCTACCCCCACGCATGTATCAAATATGCAGGTGATGATCGTATGTGTGGGGGTAATGGGTGACTTATTCCATGTGTAGTGGATTCTCCAAAGCCTCGGCCTTCAGATTGCTGATCGCCATGAGCTGGTCTGCGGCCCGCTGGCAGGCCTGCTCCTTCGTCGGCTTGGACCCCGCCGAGCCCTGTAAGTTTGCAGTCACTGCCATCCGACCGCGATTCGTCTCTGCGCCAGCTGAGCATATGTTTTCCGCGGTATTACTTTTTTCCTCAAACAGGTAAATATAATCAGGCTTATTTACCTTGACGTTCACCACCAGCTTGTCGAAGCTCATTTGTAATGCGTAGGTCGTATAGTCAGCACTGACCCGGAATTGTTCGGTAGGCTCTTCACCCCCAGGATTATTCCGCACCTGACAAGTCTTCCGTGATTGGTCTTCTGGCAAGCCATTTATTGGAGATGATTTTATTTCCTTTTCGACCTTGAGGTCGAGGCTCAGCCACTGTTCCCGCGTGATTTCGGTGCATGCGTTGAAAGTTTTGCGGGGCAGATCGGTGATCCGAAACTTCCCCACGCCCAGTTTCTCCCCAAGGGTCTGCCCCGTCGGAACATTATTGCTTGTCGACGCCGGAGGCTCCGGAGCTGTCGATGTCGCCGGCGGTGGCGTTGGCTGCGGGGTTGTAGGCTCTGCTGAGGGATCCGTTGGTGTGGTGGGTGGGGCCGATGCTACCTGAGCCTGAGCCGGGAGCTGAAACATTTTCTGCATAATATCTAGTGCTTGTTGGCATATCGGCTCGATGGATGAGGTTTTGTCATCCCTATATTCGTAAACTTGCACGGCAACCCGTCCCTGATTCGTTACGGTTGCTGCCGTGCACTTATTTTTTTCATCTTTAGGCTCAGTATAAAAGTACACATAATCCGGCCTCTTCACATTGACATCATCCTGGCGCTTAGCATCTTTTAGTGCTTCCTTGATGCTACGAGAATCCGCCGTAATGGAGATGCCTTTGACGTCATTCCCGGTTCCCTTTACCTGGCATAGCGTTGGAGTCATGAATACCGGTGAATCTGTCTGAGGATCGTACGGTTTTGCCTCCAGCCCCAATGATGCCCACTGCTCTTTTGTGAAGTCCCGACACGGATTAAAATACTCCTGGCCATTTTGCTCTGGAAGATACTTCCCGATCTCTAATACTTCACCAATGGTGTGGTTAGCAATGCTTTTAGCACCGGCAGACTGGGTATTCTCGGCTGCGGGGGCAGAGGATTGGGAAGCCTCGGCTTGCTCCGCCACTGACGACGTCGGCAGCGAGGTGGGGAGGACGCAGCCACTAAGCGCTAGGATGCTGGTGGCACTGGCTGCGGTCAGAAAAACTCGCGGAAATTTGAACAACATAATCATGCTCCATTACGAGGTAGGTTTTGACGTTACTGTTGGTGGCTCATACTTCAACCCAAACACGGCTTGCAGCCGATCGACGGCCCGCTGGCAGGCCTGTTCCTTGGTGATGCGCGGTTGCGGATCACCATCACCCTGCACGTAGGTTGCCGTGACTCGGCCCAAGGAGGTAACAACATTAACGCTGCATCGCCACTCCCGGGGTTTGGTGGAATCTGTAAGGGTATAGGTGTCCGGCTTATTTACGACGACCTTATCGAGGGGGATTCGTTCTTTTAACTGTTCATCAAGGGTTTTATACGTTACTTCTATGAGAAGCCCTTCTAGTGGTTTATCGTCGCGGTCCCAGAGAATACAGCGGGGAAAATATTCATCAGTAACAGTGCTGTCGGGCTTCGATACCTGCCAGCCTAAGCTCCGCCACTGTTCGGCAGAAATCTGCGTGCATGCGTTAAAGATCGGGGGAACCTGATCCTGCGGCTGATAGTCGCCGACACCAAGCACCTGTGTGAATGTTGGCGATGGTGGTGCCGGTGCCGGTGCTGGTGAGGGGCTTGGGGCGGGACTCGGTTGCGGTGGGGGAGTGGCAGCTGGTGCAGCAGCTTCCGGACTTGGTGTTGGCACCGGTGCGGGGGCAAACACTGGTGTGTCCAGGATTCGTTGCAATGAATCCACCGCGGTCTGGCACACCTTTGTCTTCCCCGTGCGGCTCTGGTCGATAAACGGACTTGTGTATCGGAATGCGATGCGACCCCGCTTCGTTAGCACCCCCGCCATACAGGTGCCTGGAAGAGCTGAATTCTCGGCTGCGTAAACATAAAAACCCTTGGGCTTTTTCACCTCCAGGGTATTCAAATCTTCCCGATCACCCCGAGCATTATCAGTGCCAGTTTCCTTGTCGTACCCCTCAAAATTTACGCTGAAGGATGCCCAACCCAGATTCTTCCCCGGGATCGCCTTGATGTTGCACAATGAACCATACCTCGAAGGCTTGTCCTCGCGCGAAACCTTTTCCCGGTCTTCAACATTCCACCCGAGCTCCTGCCATTGCTCCGCGCTGATTTCTGCGCACGGTCGGAATGTGCCAAACGCATTTGACTCCGGGCGGTACAACCCGGCGTTCAGGAATTCCCCAACTGTGACATCTTTCTGCGGGTGCTGTTCCTCTGCTACCTCTTGCGGCACGGCGGACTTTGAAGTAGTAACCGGGTCTGGAAGTGGGGTGGGAGTAGGGCTATGAAGTGGCGGAACAACTATGGCGCAGGCCGTGAGAGGCAACAAAGCGCACAAGGCAACTGTCGCACGAAATAATCGCATGATTATTAAACTCTTACTCTATTTGTGGTGAATTATTAACTATAGACTAAGGCCTCACAGTTGCGTTTATGTTCCGCATCAATCATTCGCTACCCCCATATGGGCGAAATATTCCCACTACATTGGGGTAGTTTGGGGATGAGACCTCTCAATTCATAAGGAGCTGATTCGTGAACTGGGTCGAACACGCAATATGGTGGCACGTCTATCCCCTCGGATTCGTCGGCGCGCCCATCCGAGAACCAGAACAAGGCATCCACCACCGGTTACCGCGACTAACAAACTGGTTAGACTACGCCGTTGAACTAGGCACATCAGGACTGCTTCTGAATCCCATTTTTGCCTCCGACAGCCACGGCTACGACATCAACAACTATTTTGAAATCGACCCCCGCCTCGGCGACCAAGCCGACCTCGACGTATTTCTCGCCGAATGCAAAAACCGGGGTCTCCGCGTGCTTTTCGACGGAGTGTTCAGCCACGCCAGCAAACACTTCGATCACCCCGAACTCTTCGACCTGCAACCAGACGGCACCCCCAACGTTTTCGAAGGACACGAAAACCTCCTCCGGCTCGACCATAATAACCCCGCAACCGTCGACTTCGTAGTCAACGTCATGACCCATTGGCTCGGCCGCGGCATCGACGGCTGGCGACTCGACGCCGCCTACTCCATCGCTACCGACTTCTGGGCACAGGTCATCCCCCGGGTCAAAGAGCAATACCCCGACGCCTGGATCATGGGCGAAGTCATCCACGGCAACTACAACGAATTCGTCGAACAATCGAAAGTGGATTCGATCACCGAATACGAACTATGGAAGTCCATCTGGTCTAGTATCAGCAACAAAAACTTCTTTGAACTTGACTGGACCCTACAACGACACAACGACTTCCTTCACCACTTCACCCCCACCATCTTCATCGGCAACCATGACGTCACCCGCATCGCTAGCTACGTCGGAACCGACGGCGCCGCCCTAGCACTCGCCATCCTCATGACTGTGGGCGGCATCCCCACCATCTACTACGGTGACGAACTCGGCTACCTTGGAGTCAAAGAAGAACGTCCTGGTGGTGACGACGCAGTCCGGCCCGAATTCCCCGAACACCCAGGCGAACGCAACCACATGTACCGAACCCACCAAGACCTCATCGGACTCCGGCGTCGCAACCCCTGGCTCGTCCACGCCACCACCGAAACCCTCGCCCTGGAAAACCCCCACATCACCTACCGCAGCAGCGCCGACGGTCACCACATCGACGTGAATATCAACCTCGACGCCACCCCACCCCAAGCACACATCACAGACGAAACCGGCGCCACCCTATGGTCGTCGACAAGCTAAAGGAGTAATAATGACGAAAGTTACCCACGACACCACCGCGGAACGCTACCTCATCACCGTCGACGGCCGCGACGCCGGATATGCCGACTACATCCAAGGCGACGGCGTACGCGACTTCCACCACACCGTCATCGACCCTGAATTCCGCGGCCAAGGCCTTTCAAAACCACTCATCCAGGCCGCACTCGACGATACCCGCGCCGCCGGCGACAAAGTACGCCCACTATGCAGCGCAGTCGCCGGATTCATCGAGAAACACCCCGAATACCGGGACCTTGTTCAACCCTAAATGTAATAATCTGGGTCCACCAGCTTGATTCGCTCCTCAGGCTGGCGGGGCCGAGTCTTCGCTGGAATCCCAATCGCAATATGATGCGCCGGCACGTCCTTAGTCACCACCGCATTCGCCCCGATCGCCGAACCAGTACCCACGGTAATCGGGCCCAACACCTTAGCACCCGCACCAATTGTGACATTATCCTCAATGGTCGGGTGCCGCTTCGTTTGAGTGAGCACCTGACCACCCAACGTCACCCCGTGATACAACATCACACCATCACCAATCTCGGTGGTCTCCCCAATGACAATCCCCATGCCATGGTCAATAAAAAACCGACGACCAATCTTCGCACCCGGGTGAATCTCAATACCAGTCAAAAACCGCATGAACTGCGACAACACCCGGGCTGGACCCCGGAACTCCCGCACCCATAACCAGTGAGCCACCCGATGCGCCCAAATGGCATGCAAACCGGAATAAACAATCGCGTTCTCTACATCCCCCCGGGCGGCCGGGTCATGATCCCGGGCATTGGCTAAATCTTCTTTAATGCTTGAAATAATCTTGAACATGCTCTTTCACGAATGATTGGTTGTAGGACAATTTCTGGAGTTACCAACACACAACAACAGTGCGCGCCGGGATATTCCTGTCGGGAGACACCGACGCGAAACCTATCGCATAGCCGGCATAGAAAAACTCCCCTCGCTGGCAATGTTGGCGAGAGGAGCTAGGTACGTTGCGTGACGCGATATTAGCTGCGAATATCTTCGTACAGCACGGTGGAAACGTAGCGCTCACCAAAATCCGGGATGACGGTCACAATGGTCTTACCCTCGTTTTCGGGGCGAGCCGCCAACTCCAGGGCGGCCTTCACATTGGCGCCCGCGGAGATACCGCCAAGAATGCCCTCGGATGCGCTCAAGGCCCGTGACGTGGCGATAGCGTCCTCGTTAGAGACGGTCAATACTTCTTCATAGATCTTCTGGTTTAAGACCTCAGGGATGAAGTTAGCACCCAATCCTTGGATCTTGTGCGGGCCAGCCTTGCCGGTGGTCAGCAATGGGGATGCCTCGGGCTCGACCGCGTACACCTTGATGTCAGGATTATGCTTCTTCAGGGCTTCGCCGGCGCCCGTTACGGTGCCACCGGTACCGATGCCAGCCACGAAAACATCCACATTGCCGTCAGTGTCGGCCCAAATCTCCTCGCCGGTGGTCTTGCGGTGAATCTCCGGGTTGGCGGCATTGGCGAACTGGCGGGCCAGGATGGCATTACCGCGCTCGGCGACGATCTCGTTTGCCTTGTCCACAGCACCCTGCATGCCAGCGGAACCCGGGGTGAGCACGATCTCTGCACCGTAGGCGCGCAGCAGCACGCGGCGTTCCAGTGACATGGTTTCCGGCATGGTCAACACCACGTTATAGCCGCGGGCGGCGCCCACCAGGGCCAGGGCGATACCAGTGTTGCCAGAGGTGGCCTCCACGATGGTGCCACCCGGTTTGAGCTCGCCGGCAGCCTCGGCGGCATCCACAATTGCCTTACCGATGCGGTCTTTCACCGAGTTTGCCGGGTTGAAAAACTCCAGCTTGACCAGCACATTGCCGGGTAAATCCTTATCCAACCGATTCAGGCGGACCAGGGGGGTGCCGCCGATGGTTTCGAGGATGTCGTTGTAAATCTTGGCCATGTAAAACTGCTCCTTGCCATGGAAAATGATTACGTAAGAGTAAAGACTGCGGACAAGTATAACAGAAAACTAGACTGCTATGTCTAGTCAAGTGCAGACCAACTTGTCTATATTAGTAATAAGCAGTGGGTTAAAGACTGTTTGACCATTTTGTCAAATAGCATAAGCGCTTCCCCTGTCGCTTGACGCTTGTGCCTACTTGCTTTACGACGGAAAAACATCACATTTGATGGGGGCGACGATAAGGGGGAGAATTCTTTGGAATTTTGGTGTTTCGGTCCGGCCAGGGATAGGTTGGGCGATTAGTGTGAGTAGTACTTGTCATAATGCGGTGCGGATCGTGGCTTGGTAAATTATTCCGATTGAATTATAAATCCTGGTTTAATGATGTAAATTGCTGATTTGCTGGTCGTTGACCTCAAGTAATGGTCTAATGTAGATCGATTCAGAAGCATGGTTGTGGCAACCACTCATCGGCAATTTCTATGCCGAGGGCCCAGTTTTTTAGTGACTTTTAGCACTTTTTTGGCGAGTTTTTCGCGTGCAGATTTTTGGTTTTTGGGTACCGATTGTTGGATTTTGTGGCAAATTGTCCGGCTCTCACTAACCGCAAAAAGTGCTGTTTTTTCCCGTAGAAAACATCATTATTGAGGGCAAAAATACGTCAGACTACCCGCAAATGAGTGCCCCTGTTAGGGGTGAAATCTCTGCTAGAACCATATTTTGTGACCCTAATCATTCGTAGGGGGTTGGGGTAATTCTCGTTGTGTCATTTTGATTTTTATTCATGAGAATTTATGTGAAAATTGGGGCTATTTTGTCCAAAAGTTACCCCCACCGGGTGTATCAAGTGGACATCATGGGAGAAAAACGGGCATTTCGATTCACTTTCGCTACCCCCTATCTCATGGTTATAATTTCCAAAGTTGCACACCAACGCTTACCGCACCGCGCGGGGGTGTACGGCTGGTGGCAGAAAACTTGTTTCTCTTTGTTGAAGCAAACTGTTAACTGGCTCTGAGGGTGGACACGTGTCTCCATATATTTAGATTTTTAACCAAACTTATATGGAAATGTAACCAACTTTAGGGTGAGTGCGATTTGAAGTAACAAGGAACCATGCGCTACACACAGGAGGAAAATGGTGGAGATTCAGCGTATGAAAGATGACGAAGATGCCGTGCGCTCAGCATTGTCGTCGCTTAAAACAGCAACGGGTATTCCAGTAACGATGTATGCAACGGTTTTGGCGGATAATCGGTTGCAGATCAATCAATGGGTGGGGTTACGAACCCCGGCACTGCAAAACCTTGTCATTGAGCCAGGCATTGGCGTGGGTGGCAGGGTGTTAACGACTCGGCGACCGGTTGGTGTCTCGGACTACACCCGTGCCAATGTGATCTCCCATGAGCTAGATACCTACATCCAGGACGAAGGGCTGCATTCCATTGTTGCCGTTCCCGTCATTGTTACTAGGGAAATCCGTGGCGTACTTTATGTCGGTGTTCACTCTCCTGTTCGACTGGGCGATAAGGTCATCGAAGAAGTCACCATGACCGCCCGCAGCCTGGAACAGGACCTGGCGGTCAATGCTGCCGCTCGTCGTGCCGAAGGGGTTCGTGGCGGTGCCGCCCCTAAGCAAGGCCGCATGATGAATGGTGCGGAATGGGAGCAGATTCGTTCCACCCATTCCAAGCTTCGCATGCTTGCCAATCGGATTGAACAAGATGATATCCGCGCTGAACTAGAAGATTTGTGCGACCAAATGGTGGCCCCGGTTCGGGTCAAGCAAACCACCAAACTATCCGCCCGGGAACTCGACGTGCTCTCATGCGTGGCCCTTGGCCATACCAACGTCGAGGCCGCGGAGGAAATGGGAATTGGCGCCGAAACCGTGAAAAGCTATTTGCGTTCCGTCATGCGTAAGTTGGGCGCGCACACCCGTTACGAAGCAGTGAATGCCGCTCGCCGGATTGGAGCATTGCCATAAGAGCTATATCCATATCCAGGTAACCTACTGTCGAGAAAGGTGGGGCTGGCGTACTTGCCGGCCCCACCTTTACGTGCGCTTATACGGTTGGTGTTATCCCATTAACGCTCGCCGCCGGGAATCCACTTCACATCGTTTGCGTCATTGGTCACCCGGCACAAAATAAACAACAAATCGGACAACCGGTTGAGGTATTTTGCCGGTAGAACCGATGTAGTGTCGGGGTGGGATTCCACCGCCGACCATGCGGCCCGTTCCGCCCGCCGAGCCGTAATCCGGGCAATATGCAACAGCGACGCCGTGGGGGTGCCGCCGGGCAGAATGAACGAATCGAGCTTGGGTAGCAACTCATTATAGGCGTCGCAATCCTGTTCGAGACGGTCAATGTATTCCTGCGTGATTCGCAGCGGCTTATACCCCAAATCCTTATCGGTGACGGGGGTGGCTAGGTCGGCTCCGGCGTCGAAAAGCTCATTTTGGATGCGCCGCAGTGTCGCAGCAACTTTGTCCGACGGGGATCCCAGGGAGAGTGCCACGCCAATATGGGCGTTGATTTCCTCGCAATCGGCGTAGGCGACAAGGCGGGGATCGGTTTTGGGCACTCGGGAAAAATCGGACAAACCAGTGGTGCCGTCGTCGCCGGTGCGGGTATAGATTTTGGTGAGATGAACAGCCATAACACCAAAATACGCGAATACTTCGATATGCTGGGCTGTTGTGAAGGATCGATTTTTGGTGACAGGCGGCGCACGCCTAGAAGGCTCAGTAAAAGTAAGCGGCGCAAAGAATAGCGTGCTGAAACTCATGGCGGCGGCGCTGCTGGCAGAGGGCACAACCACACTTACAAACTGCCCGGAAATCCTTGACGTACCGCTCATGGCGGAAGTCCTCAGAGGCCTGGGCTGCGAGGTCTCTGTTGACCACGAAACTGTCCGCATCACTACCCCCGCCACTGTGAGCTCCGATGCCGATTTTGATGCCGTGCGACAATTCCGTGCCTCGGTGTGCGTGCTCGGACCGCTCACATCCCGAACCGGTCGGGCCGTAGTGGCGCTGCCCGGTGGCGACGCCATTGGCAGCCGTCCGCTAGACATGCACCAATCCGGTTTGGAAAAACTGGGCGCCACCACCTACATTCGCCACGGTGCTGTGGTGGCCGAAGCTACCAAGCTTGTGGGGGCCGAAATCGAACTGGATTTCCCCTCCGTGGGGGCCACCGAAAACATCCTGACCGCTGCGGTGTTGGCCGAGGGGCGCACAGTGCTGGAGAACGCTGCCCGGGAGCCGGAAATCGTCGACCTCTGTGTCATGCTGCGGCAAATGGGGGCGCAGCTGACCGGTGAAGGCTCACCCACCATCGTGATCGACGGTGTGGACAAGCTGTACCCCACGCAGCATGAGGTCATCGGTGACCGAATCGTTGCCGGCACCTGGGCCTATGCTGCGGCCATGACCAGGGGTGATATCACAGTGAGCGGGATCGCGCCTCGACACCTGCACCTCCCGCTGGAGATGTTGAAGTTTGCCGGTGCCCAGATTTCCTCCTACGAAAACGGCTTCCGGGTGAACATGCCGCACCGGCCCAAGGCAGTGGACTACCAGACGCTTCCGTTCCCCGGCTTTCCCACGGATTTGCAGCCCATGGCCATTGGCATTTCGGCCATCGCGGAAGGCACCTCTGTTATCACCGAAAACATTTTCGAGGCCCGGTTTAGGTTTGTAGACGAAATGATGCGGTTGGGTGCGGACGCCACGGTTGATGGGCATCATGTGGTGCTGCGCGGCGTGGAACAATTATCGTCCACCCCGGTGTGGAGTTCGGACATTCGGGCGGGCGCCGGCCTAGTGTTGGCTGGGCTATGCGCCGACGGCGAGACCGAGGTGCATGATGTATATCACATTGACCGGGGGTATCCGAATTTTGTGGAGAACCTCCAACAATTGGGGGCCAAAATTGAACGGGTCTCCGGGCCTGCTGACCCAGCCCCCAGGTAGTCTCGGCCCTTAGCCGGCGTCGATGCTTAGGTGGGGTTAGGCAAGCTGCATGCGGGACCACCGGGCGTAGGTGAGACCGGCGAATCCCGCCGATAATGCTAGGAAAACTAGCAACTGTGGCGTGGTTGTTGGGACGATCTGCAACGCCCACAATGCCGGGACAGCCGGTGGCATCCAGCCGCTATTAGCACCTAATAGGGTGCCAAACTGGCCGAGAATAATCAGCGCAAGGGCGGTGCTGCAGCCGGCGATAAGGGAACGAGTGCACACGGAAACCCACGCAATAATAGGGGTTGCGAGGAGCGTGAGTACTCCCAACACGAGAAACCGTAGGATGTGTGTCCCCGTGGGGAAGCCAAAGTGGAATCCCACGGCGAGCAGCAGCATCACGATGGCGAGTAACAGATGAGTGACAAGGGTCCATGCTGCATAAACCAGGAATTTGGCTGTCATAGTGATGTGCCGACTCATCGGCAGCATGGCCAATCCGATGGCGGTGTTATCCATAAACTCTCGGGCATATATCCAGGCGATCATGGTGCCAAAACCCAATACTTCCGCAGCCGCCGTGATCTGTGTCGCTACAAAGAAGAACCCATTCCCATCATGAGTGGCGGCAGCTCCCCCCTTGGCGAGAATGACCGGATTGTTGTGGGCGATAGCGATCATCGAAGCTTATTCAAGCGTTTTTAAATATGCCCCTCACTACCCGGTAACTGATCACCCCCGAAAGCATAGGAAAACGAGGCCGGTAGTGTACT
>ERZ773014.904-NODE-904-length-19368-cov-11.748822_pt1 | contig 19368 bp, 20 predicted proteins | sample MGYA00580841_ERZ773014 | MGnify/ENA primary metagenome ERZ773014 (study PRJEB29015, sample SAMEA2737989) | human oral metagenome | biome: human oral; feature: human-associated habitat; material: dental | place: China | collected 2067 ...
GTGTGCCAGGAGTACGGCGATACGAAGAAAAAGCTCGATGAGATCAAGAAGACGCTCGCGACGCTCGGCAAGGTTGATATCAGCAAACTGCCGCCCGAGAGGCAGGAAATGGTCGCACAGTTGGGGAAGGTGCGCTTCCAAGTAGAGGGCCAGTTGGAGCGTCTTCTGGAAGAGATGGACGGACTTGAGGAGAAAATCCAGAGCATGAAGCGCGGCCGTATTCGTGCTGCCGATACGATATATCCAGGCGTGAAGCTCAAGATCAACAACGTCATCAAGAATGTTCATTCGGAGGAGAAACGCTGCACGTTGAGCGTGGAAGGCGATCAGATCCGCACGGGCGCTTATTGATACGGGCGACGTTCTTGCGGATCGTGTCCTCTTGACAGTGCTTGGAAAGGATGGTGGGATGCATGGATGTAACCCCGATGAGTTTGCAGGCAATCGTGCCGCGCACCTCCGAAGCGACGCAGGTGCAGCACAATATGAATCAGCAGTCGGCCGTGCAGCAGGATTTTCAGGCCGTGCGTGACAAGCAGGAAACGGCGTTGAAACAGACGCAGGTCAGGAAGAAGGATCAGGCAGAAGAAGAACGCATCAAGGACGATCCCGATCGACGCAAAAAGCAGGGGCGCGGCCGGCGAGGCTCTGGCGGCGACAGGCATGCCGAGCAGGAGGAGGAAGCGCCAACAGAGAGGTTCGCCGTCGATGTGTTCCGCGGACGCAATATTGATATATCTACGTAGGGAATGAAACGGGGCTGTCATAAGTCGTAGTCGACTCATGTGACAGCCCTATTTTAGAGGGAGAGCTGAATTTCTCAGCGATTTCTGGAGATAAGGGGAGCTGCGAGAAGTGATCACGGAAATTCTGGGCGCATTGATTGTCTTGGGGGCGGTGCTCGTCCTCATCGTGCGGCGTCTTTTGAGCAAGGGAAAGGCCAAGGAGAAGGAGTCGGTCGAAGTTTCCGCGAGCCGTCTGCGCTATGAGATCGAGCGCTCGGGTGACGCCGTCATCGGCAGGATGCAGATCCATGTCGAACGATTGGAGCGCATTTTGGCGGAGGCGAACGCGCAGAAGGCGGCTTTGGATGAGCGTCTCGCTGCCCTCGCGCAGTGGGAGAAGGTCTACGGCGCACGGCTCGGCGCTTTGCCGCAGCAGATGGAGTTCGCGTCCTCTGCGCCCCGCACGGCGACGCAGGCGCCTCCGGCTGTTTCTCCCGTCACTGCAGCGCCCGCTGTTTCCTCCCCTTCTGCCGTCGAAGTTGCCGCATCGTCCGCCGCAGCCGTTGCGCCGCCCGCTGCAGCTTCCGCCGTTGGTGCAGGAGAGACGGCTGCGAGCTTTCAAGCAGCCCTGATGAAGCAGATGGCCGGAAGCCCGATTGGCGGTGCGGTGGATTTGCAGCTGCCGCCTGAAGAAATGGAGACGGACGCGGCGGCGAACATCGCGCATGGCGTTCAGGCGGCGCAGGGGAATATGCGCCGTGAGATTCCCGTCCAAGAGGATGCCGCATCCCGTGCGTTGTCGGCGGCGCAAATGCCCGATGAGATGCAGGACGATGAAACGCAGGACGATGAGGCGTATGAGTACGAGGAGGACGAGTCGGAGGAAGAAGACGAAGGGGCAGTGATGGAAGAAGAGGCGGACGAATACGAAGAGGACGAACCGGCGGACGAGGAAGAGACGCCGGAGTTTTCGCACGAGGATTTGACCGCTGTGCGGGAAGAGGACGAGGCGGACGATGTGAAAAGCCCGTCGCCTGATGCGCCTCCGAGCCGTCAGCAAGAGCAGATCCGTGCCTTTCTGCGCCAAGGAATGAGCGCGGAGGAAATTTCTCAGCGACTGGGACTTGGACTCGGCGCCATCGAACTCGTTCGTCACATGGAAAAGCGTGCGCACGAAGAGTAAACTACACGCACAAACGTCCACCTTGTGGACATTGTGCGCCGCCCTTAATGAAAGTTACCCAATCAGTCTGCGCCCTTCGGGCTTGACTTCTTGGACTTTCATAGTAAACAAAAGGGCTTGGCAAAATGCCAAGCCCTGCAATATTCATGGTGCGACAGGAGGGATTCGAACCCCCGACCCACGGCTTAGAAGGCCGTTGCTCTATCCGACTGAGCTACTGACGCGATGGTCGGAGCAGCAGGATTTGAACCTGCGACCCCCTGGTCCCAAGCCAGGTGCTCTACCAAACTGAGCCATGCCCCGAAAACGATGATGAAAAGTGTATCATGCGTAACATGAAAATTATAAAGGATATGGCGCGTTTTGTCAAGGCAGTGTTGGGAAACAACGATAAGCAGGAATTTCTGAGAAAATCACGACGAAAGAGAGAAGGAAGGGATATGGTGCATACAGGTTACAAACTCCATGAGGAGGTCAAGACGGCGGGCGCCGCTTTGCGGCGAGCCGCAAGCCTCGGCGTGCTTGTGGCGGACAATGCTGCAAGGGCTGACGGTGAGGAACGTGATGCCATCCTCGTCATGAGTTTCGGCACGACGTTCAAGGAGACGCGCGAGAAGACGATTGACGCCGTGACGGAGGAGGTGCGGCGCATGCATCCCGCCGTCAAGGTCATGCTCGCCTTCACGTCGCACATCGTCATCGAGCGCGTGGAAAAGAACGAGGGCATCCGCTATCCAACGCCCGAAGAGGCGCTGCAGAAGCTCAAGGAAGAGGGCTGTACGCGCGTCGCTCTCGTCTCGCTCGACATCATCCCGGGCATCGAGTATGCCTACAAGCGGGAAGTCTTCGACGAATGCAAGCCGTGGTTTCAGCGCATGACGCTCGGTACGCCTCTTGTCTATTGGCAGGGGCAGGAGGAGAAGCGCGATGATGTCGCAGAGGTCATGGCGGCTGTTGCGAAGGAGCTGCCGGCGCGTGCAGAAGACGAAGCCGTGCTCCTCATGGCGCACGGCACGCCGCATCCGGCAAATGCCTACTACGCTGTCATGCAGGCTCGCTTGGAAAATCTCGGTGAAGAGCGCGTCTACATCTACACCGTCGAGGGACGGCCGAATCTGGACGATGTCGTGCCGAAGCTCAAGGAGGCGGGCATAAGGAAGGCCACGCTCGCCCCATTAATGCTCGTGGCGGGCGATCATGCGACAAACGATATGGCGGGCGACGAGCCGGATTCGCACAAATCGCTTTTGGAGCGCGAAGGCTTTTGCGTGCAGACGATTCTCAAGGGCATCGGAGAGAACGCCGCCGTGCGCAAAATCTTTGCGACACGGGCAGCCGAGGCGTATGAGGCGCTGCTTGACGCGGCAGAGAGCAAGCGTTTTTGAGGGCATCGGATGCAGAAGGCCTGCATCGGATGGTGCGAAGGAGGTTCCACCATGCTGTCCGCCTCTTTACCGGCGCTGTCGCGCCGTGGGTTTTTGAAAATATCGCTGCGGACGCTGTTCTCGCTGGGAATCGGGAGTCTGTTCCCCGCGCGTTGGCGCAGAGCCTTTGCCGCTGAGGGGCTGGAAGCGTTCTTCGTGCGGCAGATCGTCACCGAGGACAGTCGAACCTCGCGCATGATTGCATGGGAGTCCACGGTGAGTGAGGTGCAGGCTGTCGTCGATCTGCGACTTGTGGGTGCAGCAGGGTTTTCTTCTTTCGCGGTGAGCGAGAAACTTCTCGATGACGGCGGCGAGCGGCTGTTCTCTCACGAGGCGCTTCTGACAGGGCTTTCGCCGGGCGCTTCGTATGAGTACCGCCTGCGCACGGGCGATACATCGTCGCCTTGGTTTTCCTTGCGGACGGCGGGGGACGGCGCATTCAAGGCGCTGATCTTTCCCGATTCGCAGTGCTCGGACGGCTATCGCACATGGAAGAAGGCAGCGGAAAGCGCGGCGGCGCAGCACCCGGACGCGGACTTCTTCATCATGATGGGTGATCTCGTCGACAACGGGGAGGCCGCCTACCAGTGGCGGCAGTGGTTCGAGGGGGCGGCGGGACTCATGAGCCGCCTGCCGTGCGCTCCGCTGATGGGCAATCATGAAGCGTATGATCTTGACTGGCAGTGCCGCCTGCCCTTGGCTTGGCTCGGCTACTTTCCCGTGCCGGGCAACGGCAGTCTGCGCTTCTCGCATTGGTACTATTCCTTCGATTACGGGCCGTGCCACTTCGCCGCGCTCAACACGCAGTGGGAGGAAGTCGAGGCATTGCGTGCGGGACTCCTGGAGGAGCAGATGGCTTGGCTGCGCCGCGACATGGCGGCGAGCCGCAAGAAGTGGAAGATCGTCTTGATGCACAAGGACGTCATCGAGTACGACTACCCCGATTTGAGCGATCCCGTCACGGGTGACATCAGTGCGACGGGGCGTCTTCTCATGCCGCTCTTCGATGAACTGCGTCCCGATGTCGTTTTGACGGCGCATCAGCATACGTATCGGCGGCTAGGGTCTATCGTGAATTTTGCGCCGAGCGAGGAAGGGCCTTTCTATATCGATACGGGAAACTGCGGCAACTGCTATTACGATGTGCCTGTGAATGCGCGTTTCGACAAGAAGGTGCTCGCCCAGCCTGAGCGCGGCAATTATATGACATTGGAGGCGTCGGCGGAGCGTCTGCACTTTTCGTGCTTCCTGCCCGACGGAAGCCTTGTCGATGAAGTGAGTTTGCGGAAGTGATGACAGGAAGAAGAGGAGATATGACGACGGAGAGTATGGCGGCAGAATGCTTTGCGCCCGAAGAAGTGCTCGTGCTGGAGGAGAAGATCTATTTTTTGCAGGAGGGCGGAAAGAAGACGCGTATAGGAATTCTCAAGGAGATGACGGCAGACCGTCTGATCGTCGAGATGCGCCTGACGGATGCCGAATATGCGCACGGCCCTGAGTCCGGCGCACGTTTCCACTGTGCCATGCCGAGCGAGAAGTGCACCTATCGCTTTTCTTCGGTGTTTTGCGCGAGCAGCCCCCTGCCCGATCATATCTGGTACATGGAGCTTCCGGCGGAGGTCGAGCGCCAGCAGAAGCGCGATTTCGTGCGCGTGCCCGTGCCTCTTCCCATGCAGGTGACCTTGTCGAATCTCTACGGCGGCAAGAACAAGGCGAAGGACACGACGCTCGTCGACATCAGCGGCAACGGCGTTTCTTTCGTGTGGAAAGAGCCGCTGGAAGACGGCATGGAAATCGAGATCGCCATACCCGATCTGCCCGCCGTCGGCGAGCTGAAGACGACGGCCATCGTCATGCGCTCGCTCGACCGCACGGCGCTTGCGACGCCCGTTTATCACATCGGCGCACACTTCGCGGCATATCTTGACAAGAGGCAGCAGAACCAGCTCGTGCGATGTATCTTCCTGCTGCAGCGCAAGTATTTGGAACGCGGGCTTGGCATTTGAACATGGTACAAGACCGCGACGAAATACTCCCCCGAGAGCCGAGGATGGCTTTCGGGGGAGTATTTCGTATCTGCGGTTTCGCGTGGGATGGCATTTGCTTCTTCAAGCGAGAAACGCCTTGAGAAGCCGCTCAAGCGATTCTTGGTCGGCGGCGCCCATCGTCTCGCGCGCCGAGTGCATGGCGAGAATGGGCGCTCCGATGTCCATCGTGCGAACGGGGACGAAGGAGGAAGCGATGGCGCCGAGCGTCGAGCCGCCGCGGCTGTCGGCGCGGTTCACGAACCTCTGCCAGGGAATCTCATGCTCTTCGGCAAGCGCGCGCACGACGGCGGAGGCTTCGGCATCTCCCGCGTAGCTCTGCGACGCCGCCTGCTTGAGGACGACGCCTGCTGCGAGCGCGGGACGCACGACGGGATCGCTCTTCGCCGCGTGCGAAGGATGGACGGCGTGCGCCACGTCGACGGAGAGCAAAAATCCGTCGGCGAGCGCACGGCAGACGGCGTCGCTTTCGCCCGAAAGCTCTTGATAGATGCGGCGCAGCACATCGCCGAGCACGACGGAACCGGCACCCTGCTTCGTTCGGCTGCCGACCTCCTCGTTGTCGAAGAGCGCGATGAGGCGAATGCCCTGTGTGGGATGCGCTTCTTCGATGCCCTTGAGGCAGGCGAGCACGGAGGTGAGGTTGTCGAGCCTCGGCGAGGAGATGAATTCGTCGCGAAGTCCGAAGGTGCAGCCCGTCTCGCAAGGGTAAGCGCCGAGATCGTAGGAGAGGATGGCGTTTCGCTCTGTTTCGCAGGCTTCGGCGAGCCAGGCGAGGAAGAAGTCCTCTTCTGCGTCCTTACCGAGGAGAGCGGCGAGCGGCAGCATGTCTTTTTGCGCGTTCAGGGCGCCGTCCTTGTTGACGTCACGGTCCATGTGGATGGCGAGGCTCGGGATCGTCATGAGCGGCTTTTGAAAGTCGACGAGCCGCACCTCGGGATGAAAGGCGTCCTTGCCGCGCAGCACGATTTTGCCCGCGAGCGAGAGCGGCCGGTCGAGCCATGTGCGCAGGATGAGTCCGCCGTACGTTTCGACGTTGAGCGTGCCGCAGCCGTCGCGTGTCATGCCTGCCTCGGGCTTCAGGCGAAAGCACGGGAAGTCCGTGTGCGCCGCCGCCATAAGAAGAGGCGTGCCGTGGCTCTTGAGCGGCTTCTCGCCGACAACGAAGGCGAGGAGCGTCGAGCCGTAGACGCGCAGGAAGTAGCGTCCGCCGGCGGCGAGACGCCACGAGTCCGCAGGCTTGAGTTCTTGGAAGCCCGCATGAAGAAGTCTCGTGGCGCTCTCCTCTACGACATGAAAAGGGGAGGTCGAGCATTGGATGAAACCGAGAAGTTCTTCCGCCGCTGCGGGTATGGCTGTATTTGTCATGAGAGATTCCTCCGTGTATGTCCTCAACGTTTACAAACTCCCGGCAGGATGAGTGCCGCACTGACGATCAGCCCGATGAAGAGCGGATGGATGGCGCTTTCAAAGGCGGCTGCCGCCGTAGCGGCTGCCGTAGAAAGCAGCATGGAGGCGATGGCCCAGCGCGGGGAAAGCCGCCCAGGGCAGAAAATCGCCAGTGTCAGCGGCAGGAAGATGCCGCCGCCGCGAAGCGCCATCGACAGGTAGTTCCAGACGAGCACCTCGCTGTCGATGAAGCAGATGGCGAAGAGGGCGGCAAGCGCCATGACGAGGAGCACCATGAGACGGTTTAAGAGGAGAAGCCGGCCTTCGCTCTTCACGGCGAGGAGCGGTGCGAATACGTCGTGCGAGAGCATTGTGCCGATGCCGAGCGAGAGTCCGCCGATGCTGCCGACGAGGGAAAGCACGATGCCGCCCATGGCGATGCTGCCGATGAGTGTTCCCGCGTGCGTAAAAAGGTAGGTGGGCAGTGCGAGGATGGGCGCGATGTCGGGCGCGGCCGCGTGCATGTAGATGCCGATGATCGAGCTCGGCAGCCCGACGGGGATGACAATGAGCGCGGCGGTGAATGCACCGACGGTTGCCGTGCGTGGGTTGGCGGCGGAGAAGATGGCCTGGATGTAGGACTGCGTGGAGATGATGCCGACGATGAGTGAGAGGAGTCCGGCGGCGATGCTCTGGGCGCCGGCATGTCCGAGGCTCCATGTACCGGACGCGAGCGGCGCCGCCGCTGTGAGCGCGGGAAGACCGCGCCAGGCGGTGACGCCTGCGAGACAAAGGCTCAGCCATAGGACGATCATCTTCAAGATGCCGCCGACGCCGGCGCTCTTCATGCCGCCGAAGAAGACGTAGCAGGCAACGAGGGTAATGAGGGCGAATGCCGCCGTGCCGTAGCCGACACCGAAGAGCGTGGAGATGAGATGAAGCCCCGGCAGCATGCTTGCAACGGCGCTGAAGAAGATGCCGACGGAGGAGACGAGGCTCGAAAAGACACTCGCGCTCTTGCCGTAGCGGATGCCGAGGAACTCGGGGATCGTTTCGAGCGAGGTGCGCCGCAAGGGTCTCGCATAGAAAAGCCCCATGACGACGAGAGCGATTCCTGTGCCGAGCGTGAACCACCACGCGGAAAGCCCGAGCGAGTAGGCGAGCTGCGCCGTGCCGACGGTCGCGCCGCCGCCGACGCAGGTGCCGGCGATCGTGCCTGCGACGAGCGGCGCACCAGCACTGCGCCCATTGAGGCTGAAGCCTTCCGCCGAGCGGATGGAGCGGGCGGCATAGAGACCGCTCGCGAGGACGAGTGCGATGGTCGCGAGCATGAGTGCAAGCTGTGTTGTAGAAATTGCCATAGAAAGTGAGCCTCCCAGAACGATTTTTGTCGGAAGATTTTCCTTTCTGCCATTATACGCCTATGGAGTCCGACAGGCAAATGATTCCTCCGTTGGCTTGTACTGGGCATTTTCTCCTGTGATTTTAAGGATGTTCGGCAGGTTTTTGTGTTTCTTCATGGAATAGATATAGGGAGAAGGTTCGTGGGAAAGGATGTGATCGTATGGAATTTGTCGGCGGGACTCCCGCCCTGCAGGTGCTCCTCGTCGCCGTGATCTTTCTTGCGGTACTCATGGAGGTCAAGACGGGCGGCACGGGATTCGGCGTTTTGCTCGGACTCATTGCGGCGGGCGTCTTCTTCAGCAGTCAGTATGTGAAGGGACTCGTGAGTCTCTACGAGGTCGCCGTCTTTCTCGTGGGCATCCTTCTGATCGTAGCCGAGGTGCTCCTGCCTGCTACGGGCGTCTTGGGCGCTCTCGGCGTCGCGGCGATGCTCTACAGCGTCGTTCTCGCGCTTGGCGGCGACGTCAATGCCGTCTACGCGCTTTTTGCCGCATTCGCGCTCGCGCTTCTTCTCTTCGCACTCATCGCGCGCTTTCTGCCCGAGAGCCGCCTTTGGAAGAGGGTCGTGCTGCACGACGCTTCGACGAGTGCAAAGGGCTATGTGAGCGCCGAGGAGCGCACGGATCTCATCGGACGTGAAGCTCTTGTTCTGACCGACGTGCGTCCTGCCGGATCGATCCTCGTCGACGGTGTGCCCGTCGATGTCGTCTCCGAGGGCGCTTACATCGAGAAGGGCGAGCGCGTCTGTGTGACGGCGGTGCACGGCAGCCGCATCGTCGTGCGCCGCGTCAGGGAAAAGGATTGATTGGAGGGTTCTTTATGGAAGGCGTCATAGCATTGGCATTTCTCTTCGTCGTCGCTGTCCTCGTCGTCATGGTGTTCCTGCACTTCGTGCCCATCGGGCTTTGGATTTCGGCGATTGCGGCGAACGTTCCCGTGAACATCATCACGCTCATCGGCATGCGCATGCGCCGCGTGCCGCCCGGCAAGATCGTCATGCCGCTCATCAAGGCGAACAAGGCGGGGCTTGACGTGCAGGTCAATCAGCTCGAAGCGCACTACCTTGCGGGCGGCAACGTCGACAAGGTCGTCGACGCCCTGATTGCCGCGCACCGCGCGCAGATTCCCCTGCCGTTTGAACGCTCGGCTGCCATCGACCTTGCGGGACGCGACGTGCTCGACGCCGTGCAGATGAGCGTCAATCCCAAGGTCATCGAGACGCCGATCGTCTCCGCCGTCGCCATGAACGGCATCGAGCTGAAAATCAAGGCGCGCGTGACCGTGCGCGCCAACATTGACCGCCTCGTCGGCGGCGCGGGCGAGCCGACAATCATCGCACGCGTCGGCGAGGGCATCGTCACGACGGTCGGCTCTTCGGCGAGCCACGGCGAGGTGCTCGCGAACCCCGACGTCATCTCGAAGACCGTGCTCGGCAAGGGGCTTGACGCAGGGACGGCGTTTGAAATTCTCTCCATCGACATCGCAGACGTCGATGTCGGGCGCAACATCGGCGCGGAGCTGCAGACCGATCAGGCGGAGGCCGACAAGCGCATCGCGCAGGCGAAGGCCGAGGAGCGCCGCGCCATGGCGGTCGCCAAGGAGCAGGAGATGAAGGCCTACACGCAGGAGATGGAAGCGAAGGTCGTCGAGGCGCAGGCGGAAGTGCCGCACGCGATGGCGGAAGCCTTGAAGAGCGGCAACCTCGGCGTCATGGACTACTACAACCTGCGCAACGTGCAGGCAGACACCGACATGCGCACGGCGATCAGCGAGGCGGGCGCGAATCCGCCGCATACGGCGAAGTAAGATGGAAGAGGGAAGGAGGCAGTCGGCATGAGCGTCACGGGCATCGTCCTCTTCGTCATATTCCTCCTCGTAAAAAGTCTGTTGGACAAGAAGAAAAAAGAGGCGCGTCGGCAGAAAGCGCCGGAATCCTCGGCATCTCCGGACGAAATGGGAGGAACGGCTGAAACGACGCAGGTCATGGTCGAGAATCCCACAGAAGTGCGGGATTTGCTGCGCCGCTTCTTGGACGAGGGGGCGGCAGCAGTTGAGACGAGCGATGTACCGAGCGAGGCGCTCTCCGAAATTGAGTCTGCTTCTGCTGCCCGCTCGCCCGCTTCTCTGCGCCATGCGGAAAACAGGGGGAAAAAGCTGCAGAATTCGCCGGAAGAGGCGGCGAAACCCCGCGCCCTCGCGCTCGATCTTGCGCCCGCCGGCCTGCTGCAGGCGGTCGTGCTCGCCGAGGTCATCGGACGTCCCAAGGCGCAGCGCAGGCGGAGTCCGTATTTCCGTTCGTGAGAGGAGAGAAGAATCCCCGACACTCCGCAGCAGCGGCAGGCGGCGGGGATTTGCAATATGTAGGAAACAGGAAGAAGCATCCAGGAAAGTGCGGGACGTAACCGCGCTTTTCAAGGGAGGATGAATCGTATGGCAAGAGAAAAAATCGGTTTTATCGGCACGGGCGTCATGGGAAGCAGTATGGCGAGGAATCTCATGAAGGCCGGCTATCCCGTCAGCGTCTACACGCGCACGAAGGAAAAGGCGAAAAAACTCATCGAGGAAGGGGCGGCTTGGTCGGCCTCGCCGAAAGAACTGGCGAAGGAGGCGGACATCGTCATCTCCATCGTCGGCTACCCGAAGGACGTCGAGGAGATTTACCTGGGCGCTGAAGGCGTCCTCGCAGCGAAGGAGGGCGGCATCGTCATCGACATGACGACGTCAAGCCCTGCGCTCGCCAAGAAGATTTTCGCTGCGGCGAAGGAAAGGGGCGTCGCAGCGCTCGATGCGCCCGTCTCGGGCGGCGACATCGGCGCGAGGGACGCGACGCTCGCCATCATGGTCGGCGGAGAGCGAGAAGCATTCGAGAGGTGCAAAGACCTCTTCGCCGTCCTAGGAAAGACCGCGCATTATTTCGGTGCGGCGGGCAGCGGGCAGTTCGTCAAGATGAGCAACCAGATCGCCATCGCCTCGAACATGCTCGGCGTCGCCGAGGCCATGGCGTATGCGAAGAAGAGCGGCTTGGACGCTCTGGCGGTGCAGCAGACGATTGCAGGCGGCGCGGCAGGCTCGTGGTCGCTGACGAACCTCGCGCCGAAGATGCTCGCGAACGACTGGTCGCCGGGCTTCTTCATCAAGCATTTCCTCAAGGACATGCGCATCGCCGTCGAATCGGCTGAGGAGATGGGGCTTGACCTTCCGGGACTCAAGCTCGCCAAGAAGCTCTACGAGGAGCTTTCCGCGCGAGGCATGGAAGACTGCGGCACGCAGGCAATCTTTTGCTGGTACGAAGGCGAATGAAGGAGCTTTTTGAGGGCGGCTCACTTCCTGCCGAAGGCGAAGAGCTTTACGGCGAGGAAGGTGATGGGCACGCCGAGGACGGCGGCTAATATGAAAGCCGCGAGACTGGGAAAGCCGAGCTGGTTGTAGAAGAGGAAGACGATGACGTTCTGAATCACATAGTTCGGAATATAGGAAATCGCGAACTTCACACACTTTTCGAGCGTCATCGGTTCGTGGAAGATCAAGCGGCTGTTGAGCGCGTAGGCGATGATGTTTGCGAGGATGTAGCCGATGTTGAACGCGAGATTCGTATCGACGAGAAGCTCGAAAATTTTGGCGAGCAGACTGCCGTTGAACGTGTTGAGGCAGCCGACGGCGAGAAACAATAGGAACTCGCGTGTGAAGAAGTGACGGCGCATCGTCTTGGAAAATGCGGACATGAAAATCCTCCCCTTGCTGTTTGTTGTCAGTATAGCATAAGAAGGGCAGGAGAGGAAAGGAAATGCGCCGCAGGATATGATGAAAGAAGAGGAGCGGATCATGAAGGGAACTGTTGTGGCGACGTGGATGGATACGGCGCAGAAGCTTTGGGATGGGACGGCCGTCCAAGAATCATGCCGGGAGGCGGGATGGGCGCCAGGCCGCATCTTCACCCCGTTGGAAGATGTGCCGGACAGTGAGATCCGCACCTTTGTCGATGCTCTGGCAAGGCATACGGGGCAGACGCCGGATGATGTTTGGTACGAAGTGGGGCGCGACAACGTCCTGACCTTTGCCGCTGTATATCCGTCCTTTTTTGAAGGCAAGAACATCTATACGTTCCTCGCGTCCATTTACAATGTGCATGTGGAAATCGTCAAGAAGATTCCGGGCGCGAATCCGCCGCTCTTGAAGGTGACGCCGCTGTCCGAGCACGAGGCGGAGCTTCTTTACAAGTCGAAGCGCAGCCTCATTCCGTACTTTCGCGGTCTGTTGAAGGGCGCGATCGACTACTTCAAGGAGCCGGTCGAGGTCAATGTCGTGGAGGAAGGGAACGGCGTCGTGCGCCTGCGGCTGCGCTTCAAGGAGCGCATATTGGAAAAGCGGAGATTTTCGTTCAGCTGTGCGCTTGGCCTGTTTTCTCGCTCCTTGCCCGTCAAGTTCGCCGTCATGTCTTTCGCCGCTTCGCTCGTGCTCAGCGTGCTCTTTTGGCTTTTCGGCACATCTTCTGTCGTATTCGCCTTTCCCCTTCTCATGGGCATCGTGGGCGGCGTCGGCGCATTCTTGCTGCTCGCACCGCTGCGTCTTTTGCGCCGCGAGCTTGCGGACATCGCCGAGCATCGCTTCTCCGCTGATCTCGTGCTGACCTCGCGCGATGAATTTGAGGAGCTGGGGGCGCTGATCGACGCCTACAAGAAGTCGGTGCGTGCAGACTTCACCGGATTTCGCGGCATGGGGGATGAACTCATCGCCTATGGCGGCAAGTTCAATGAACTTGCGAGCAACATGAGCCATGCCTCCGCCCACATCGCGGAGGTCGTCGACAGCGTGTCGGAAGCGACGACAGAGAGCGCTTCTTCGACGGGGCAGGTGGCCGAGGTTCTGAACCGAAACGTCGAGGCGCTGCAGCAGGTCGTCTCCTCGCAGGAGAAGAACAATCGGAGCCTTGCGGAAGCCGTGGAAAATGTGGCGCGCGGCTTCGACGGCGTGCGCGCCTCCAGCGATGCGCTGGGCAGGAGCATGGAAAACTTCGCCGCCGTGCGCAACGCCGCCGACTCCTTGAAGAGTGAGACAGAGAAGATCATCTCCATCGCCAACATGGTGACGGAAATCGCCTCGCAGACGAATCTCCTCGCCCTCAACGCTTCGGTCGAAGCGGCGCGCGCCGGCGAGCAGGGCAGGGGCTTTGCCGTCGTCGCGCAGGAGATCGGCAAGCTCGCCGCCGAGTCGCGCGATCAGGCGGACACGATCACATCCGACGTGCGCAACATCACGCGCATCATCAATGACGTCGTCGCGAGCATCGACACGGAATACCATGCGCTCGGCAAGGAGAGCGGCGAACTCGTGCAGGTCGTCGAGAGCAACAGCGCTTTCGTCGCGAACATCCGCGAGGTGTCGGCGAGCATCGGCGGCATCATAGAGCGTCTCAACGACGAGATGAGACGCATGAATGACGCCATCGGGCAGGTGAAAAACGTCGCAGGACTTTCCGAGGAGAATTCCGCTGCAGCAAAGTCCGTCAACGAGACGGTGGGCGATCATCATGGGAAACTGCAGGACATGATGGAAAAGATCCAGGATTTCCAAAAGATCGCCGTGTCGTTCACGGACGACATCAAGAATTTCAAAATATGATTTTCAAAACGCTTGCTTTGTCTGACCGTGCATAGTATCATAGGAGCGTAGCGGGGCGCTGCCCCGAAGATTTCATTCTGACAAGGAGGAATTTCTTATGAAAACTTGGACTTGCACGGTTTGCGGCTGGGTGTACGATGAGGCGAAGGGCGATCCCGACTATGATCTCGCTCCGGGCGTGAAGTTTGAAGATCTGCCGGAGGACTTCGTCTGTCCCTTGTGCGGTGTGGGCAAGGATATGTTTGAAGAGCAAGCATAGCCTTTGCGCATACTGATAAATGGGAGTAATGATTTCATCAAAATTTGCATGAAACAAATTGATTATTTCTGTAAATTTTGGTATAATCAAAGGCGATGAACTTGGGTTTTACTTATCATCCAAGCACTGGAGATGCGTCCCGGCAAGTGGGGGATGCCTCGCCGAATTTCAAAGGAGGCAGATTTTACATGAAAGTAACAGTTGTTGGTGCAGGTAATGTCGGAGCTACCGTTGCGAACGTTCTTGCGACGAAGGCGTTCTGCAGCGAGGTCGTCCTCGTTGACATCAAGGAAGGCGTGCCTGAAGGCAAGGCCATCGACATCATGCAGACGGCTCACATGCTGAACTTTGACACGACGGTGAAGGGCGTCACGGCTCTGCCGGACGATCCGAACGGCTATGCTCCTACGGCGGGCTCCGAGGTCGTCGTCATCACGTCCGGCATGCCGCGCAAGCCGGGCATGAGCCGCGAGGATCTGATCGGCGTCAACGCAAAGATCGTCAAGAGCGTTGTTGATCAGGCTTTGAAGTTCTCCCCCGATGCGTACTTCATCATCATCTCCAACCCGATGGACGCCATGACGTACTTGGCGCTGAAGGATTCCGGCCTGCCGCGCAACCGCATCCTCGGTCAGGGCGGTATGCTTGACAGCAGCCGTTTCCGCTATTACCTCTCCGTTGCATTGACGGAAGCCGGCTATCCTGCGACGCCGACGGACATCGACGGCATGGTGCTGGGCGGCCACAGCGACAAGACGATGGTTCCGCTCGTAAGCCATGCTACGCTGCGCGGCGTTCCCGTGACGCAGCTCCTCTCGAAGGAAGCTCTGACGGACGTCGTCGAGAAGACGAAGGTCGGCGGCGCAACGCTCACGAAGCTCCTCGGCACGTCCGCATGGATGGCTCCGGGCGCTGCGGCGGCGATGATGGTCGAGGCGATCGCTCTCGATGCGAAGAAGCTCATTCCGTGCTGCGTCGGCTTGGACGGCGAGTATGGCGAGAAGGATCTCGCGATCGGCGTGCCCGTCATCCTCGGCAAGGGTGGCTGCGAGAAGATCATCGAGGTCAAGTTCTCCGAGGAGGAGAAGGCGAAGTTCCAGGAGAGCGTCGCTGCTGCACGCAACACGAACTCGAAGCTCGGCGATGCGCTGAAGTAATCTCTCATACGTCAAAAAAGCTCCTGCATCTTGCGGGAGCTTTTTCTTTGGGAAAATGGCTTTTTTGACGATATAATGTCATACGAGTGGAAAAGGGGAGTGGATGTATGAAGGCTTTGGCAGGGAGATTCGCCGCCATCACGCTGGCGGCTGTCGTCCTTTGCGTTGGCGGCTATTGGTTCTTCTTTGCGGGCGGCAGTGCAAGGCTTCTTGCAGGCAGTTCGCAGCAGGCGGCGAGCACATCGTCTCAGGAGAAGGCGCAGGAAGGGAAGGCGGCGAAGGGTGGCGAAGCGGCCGCTGTGGACGCCAAGGACGTGAAGGAAGCGCAGGAAAAGGCGAAGGAAGAAGCGGACAAGGAAAAGGAAAAGAAGGAAGGCAAGAGTCCGTATTCGCTGCAGGTCATGATCTTGGAGGCGAAGCGCGTCGAATCGATCGAGGGCGCGAAGGAGGATGGGCCGTTCCTCATCGTCAAGGCTTCGATCGCGAATGCCGACAAGCAGCCCGTGAGCGTCGTGCCGCAGGGCATATCGCTCACGGACAGCGATCAGGAGCGTCACAGCGTATCGAAGGACGGCATGGCAGCTCTTGCTGCACGGCAGACGCCCGTGTTCAACGCTGTCGATATTCCGCCGGGTGCAGCGGCGACGGCGAGCCTCGTCTTCGAGCTCGACGCGGACGAGCATCCCTCCGTGCTGACGATACAGCCTGCAGGCGGAGGCGACGTGATGAAGTTCCATCTGCCGGAAAGCGTGAAAGGGATATGAAAAAAGGAGCCGGCCGGCTCCTTTTTTCCTGCACGCAAAGCGAGTGCTGGCGTGCGCAGGTTACAGTCGTTCCGCGAGCGCTGCGGCAACCGTTTTCTGTTCTTCATCGGACAGCGGATGCTCGTCGGGAAAGTTCTTGATATGATCGAGCACTGCGTCTTGGGACGTGTAGCAGCCCTCGATTTGTTCTTCGAATTCTGCACGCGTGAAGCAGACGCTGCCGTCGATCCACGGGCGAACGCCGCAGGAGGCGAGGTACGACTGCAGTTCGCGGATGTTGCGCTTCATCTGCTGCAGGGGATTCTTCATCGGCACGCGATACGGCGTGCCCTTGCTGCCGACCTTGTGACGAATCCAGTCGCTGCCTGCCGTCGGCTCGATCTTGCCCGAGCGCGTCTTGACGTCGACGATGAAGACGCCGTTCGCCCCGACGATGACGGCATCGAGGTTCGTGCGCACGCCGATGCTCACGTTCGTGAAGATCTGGAAGGATTCGGGCAGACTCTTGAGAAATTCGACTTTTTCCGAACTTTTCATCGTGGCCGCCTTCGGTCCGCGTGCACTGCTTCCGGCGGCCAGCGTGACGATGGCGAGAATGATTCCTGTGAAGATGTAGAGCGCGTAGGGATCGGGCTCAAGGAAGACGAGTCCTGCGAGCCAGAGCAGGAAGACGATGAGGCAGACTCCTGCGAGGAAACGGTAGGTCAGCTGCGCCGTATTGGCAGGAAGTGTGTTTTGTGGTTGAACTGTGGTCATGAATGACTCCTTTCTTGGAGAAATCTAATAAGACAAAAAGCCTAAGAAGCATAGGTTTTTTATTAAGGTGCAGACTATTTTGAACGATATAAGAAACATAAGGGAAAACGATTTTCCTTTGATGGAATCCTTTTTCATTTTCAGGAGGTGTCCGCCATGATTGACAAGGTTGAAAAGATCGCGCGCATGAAGGGCGCCGTCTATGATGTACGTCGCCGCGAGGCGAAGGACGGCGAGAGCGGGAACAAGAAGGAAAACTTCAAGCGCATGCTCGAGTCGGCGATGGAGAAGAATAAGAAGAATCGTGAGGAAAAGGAGCAGGCTGCTGTGCAGGACGCCTATCATCTTGATGTGCACCGCGCTACGCAGTCGCTTTTCTATCGGAACCGCCAGGCGCTCGACCTGCGCGGGCTTGCGAGCCGAATCCATGCTGGATGACATCGCTTTTATGAAGGAGGCGCTCAAGGAGGCGCAGGAGGCTTTCCAGGCGGGCGAGGTGCCCATCGGCGCCGTGCTCGTCGATGCGGAGGGCACGGTCGTCGCGCGTGCGCACAATATGCGCGAAACCTGGCACGACGGCACGGCACATGCCGAGATCATCGCCCTGCAGGAAGCGGCGAGGAAGCTTGGCCGCTGGCGTCTTTCGGGGCTGACGCTCTACGTTACGATCGAGCCTTGCCCGATGTGTGCGGGCGCGCTCGTCATGAGCCGCGTCGATCGCGTCGTCTACGGTGCGACGGACGCGAAGGCGGGCGCGTGCGAGTCGCTTTTCAACATCGTCCGCCATCCCGCGCTCAACCATCAGCTGGAGATGCGTGCAGGCGTCCTAGAAGACGAGTGCAGAGCCATCATGAAGCGATTCTTCCGGCAGCGGCGCAAAAAAAGCAGTGCTTTGAAGAAGTGTGCGAATCAAGCATTCGATGCGCCCGAGTGATCGGATGCTTCCCTAAATATCCCAGGCAAGAAGCTCGGGGCGCGGTGTTGCGCGGTCGATTTCGTTCAAGATCCAAGAGGCGTTCTCATGCGTGGCGGAGAACGCCTTTTCGAGTGCGTCTTCGTACTCTGCGGGAATCTCCATTTCGTGAAGCGCCATGTGCATGTAGTCCTTTGCGACGAGGACGACGCCGCGCTCGGCGGCGAGCTGTGCCTTGAAGCGGTAGCCGTAATAGAGATAGCTGTTGTGCTTGACGGGAATATCCTCGTAGGCGGCGATGCGCTCGTCGCATTCGGCTTCGGCTTCGGCGGCGCGTCCCATCGCGTGCAGGATGTTCCAGCGCGCTGCCCAGAGCTCGCCGCGCAGGATGAACTTGTAGAGATAGTCCGTCTCTTCAGCAAGCTCGATCGCGAGGTTTATATGGGTGAGCGCATCTTCGTGCTCCTTCGCCGCATGCTCGATTTCGCTGAGGCGCTGCAGGGCGAAGACCTTTTCTTCGATATCCTCGCTGTTTCCCTCGTCGACGTCCTCGTCGAGAACGGAGCAGAAAAGCTCCCGCGCCTCCTGTGTTTTGCCGATTTCCTGCATGGCAAGAAAATGGCCGAGCCGTGCGCGCGCGTGCCAGTCGCCGAAGCCGCTCGCAAAAAGCGCCTCGGGCGGTTTCCTCTTGCTCGCGAGCACAAGGGCGACGAGCGCATCAAAATCCTCTTTTGTCACGGATGAATCCTCCCTTGAATCTCTCATATACACTTTTATATTCGACCTTCGCCTGCGATTCCCTGCCGTTTGCAAAACATCTTCTTCTTGCGGTATAATCAAGATGTACGAAGGAAAAAATCTGTCCTGTATGAAATGGATGTGAGGAAATATTGAAGCGGATGATCGTCAATGCCGATGATTTCGGTCGCCATGTGCGCATCAATGAGGCGGTGGAAAAGGGTGTCGAGATGGGCGTGCTGCGTTCGGCGACGCTGATGGCGGGCGGCGCGGCGTTCGAGGACGCAGCGGAGCGCGTGCGACGCCTGCCGAAACTCGGTCTCGGCATACACTTCACGCTGGTCGATGGTTTTCCCGTCCTGCCGCCCGAGGAGATTCCGTCGCTCGTCGATGAAAGCGGCGTCTTTCTGCCGAACTACGGCGCTTTTTCCAAGCGCTATGCGAAGGGCGGCGTGCACCTGGCGGAGGTGCGTGCCGAGCTTGCCGCGCAGCTGAAAAAGTTTGAGGCGGCGGGACTTTCCCTCGATCATGCCGACAGCCATCAGCACATGCACGTCCTGCCGGGAATCATCGAGATCGTCATCGGGCTTTGCCGCGAGGCGGGAATCCCCGCGCTTCGCGCACCGTTTGCGTCGCTCTTTGCCGGAAAGTTCGGCGGCGTCGGTCAGTTCGCAGGCCGCGTCGGACTCGCGCTCCTCGCGAGGAACGCCGCGGGTCTGGCGAGGAAGGCGGGGATTTCTGTGCCCGATCATTTCGCGGGCATCGTCGCGGGCGAGGCCGTCGATGAGGCGGAGCTGCTCCATGCGATCAAGAACCTTCGAGAAGGTGTGACCGAGGTCATGATGCATCCGGGCACGGCGAATGAGGAAATCGTGCGCGTCTCGGGCTGGCAGCACGACTTCGAAGCGGAGCTTGGCGCGATCCTCTCGCCGAAGGTCGCGAAGCTGGCGGCAGAAGAGGGCGTTGAGATCGTGAACTTTCAGGCATTGGGA
>ERZ773014.908-NODE-908-length-19358-cov-3.181060_pt1 | contig 19358 bp, 15 predicted proteins | sample MGYA00580841_ERZ773014 | MGnify/ENA primary metagenome ERZ773014 (study PRJEB29015, sample SAMEA2737989) | human oral metagenome | biome: human oral; feature: human-associated habitat; material: dental | place: China | collected 2067 ...
GAACGCCAATACGACGCACGTTATGTTCCAAATTGTTGATAGTTCCATTGTTGATACCTCGCTATTTTCAATAGATGTTCAAAGTATACCATGAATTCGGTAGTTGTTTCTTGTTTTTTGAAAGATAAAATAGGATAATCAAGTTGAGGTTTGTTTATTCTTATTTTGAAAAGGAGAAGTGATCATTATGAGGATTGAAGAGTTTTTGATGAATCAGGCGTTGTTGGGCGCAGGAAATCATAGGCCTAATCCGCGCGAAAAGATGGCGGCTGAGATTCTGAACGGATTCAGAACCGCGGCTTCTGTGGACGCGGTTGTGCACATGGCACACTATACGCCGCAAGACTATCACAACGCTGAATTTGGCAGTATGACATTTATGTCAGATCTGCACAGGTTGGGGGTGTTCGCAATCCCCACGATGTCATGGCTTGAACCTCTTGCGTATCGTCTGAGCGGCAAGAAGGTTCTTGACCTGATGTCTGGGCGCGGCATGATTTCGGCGGTGTTGCAGTCGTTCGGCATTGACGTAACGCCAGTTGACAACGGATCGTGGGGTCTTGACGAAATCGTTGAAACGCAGCGAATGAGCTGTATTGAGGCGATTAAGGAATTCAAGCCAGACGTTGTTGTCTGCGCTTGGCCTGACGATAACGTGCGTGATCAGTCGGAGACGTTCGAGGATGTATGCCGCTACATTTTCGACAACGCTCTGCCGATTGAAATCCTTTATATCGGCGAACCAGCGGGCGGTTGTAATGCAAGCGACAATTTCCCTTATGAGATGGATTGGGATGGGTCGCTGATGGAGGGCTATGTTACGCTTTCCTATTTGCACGACGCTCCTGCATGGATTCGGAAAGGCTAACAGGAAGGCTGATAAGAGCAAAAAGGGCGCAGAAATGCGTCTTTTTTGTTGTTTTTACGCAGTTTTTGTGTTTTTTCTCAATAAATACGATATACTACATGTAGATCTATTTTGCAAAAGAAAGGAAGTTAAACATAAATGTACGAAACAGAGCAAGAAGAGCAGAAAGTAGAACTTGAAGGCTTCATCGAAAAAATAATCTTTACCAACAAAGAAACAGGTTGGAGTGTCCTTGCAGTACATCCTAAAAACGAAGAACTTGGAATGAAAGAAATCACCGTAACAGGTGTTATTTTTGAAGCTCGTAAAAATGACGAAATCCATATCAAAGGCGTTTGGATTCACGATGCAAAATATGGAAAACAAATAAAAGCAAGCGAATTAAAGATTCCGATGCCAACGTCAATTCATGGCATATACAAACTGCTTAAAACGAAAGATTTTTTGCCTGGTGTTGGACCGATGCTTGCCCAGTCAATTGTGGACAAGTTTGGCGTTGATACCTTCCGTATCTTTGATGAAGAACCTGAGCGGCTTCTTGAGATTAAAGGCATAACTAAGAAGAAACATGAGAAAATCATGTCTGCTTATCATGCAAAAACGCAAATGCAAGATCTTCTTGCTTTTTGCGCGACTTACAATATTTCACAGAATATGGCTCATAAAATCTTTTTCGCCTACGGGAATAGTGCGGTTACGATTATCTCGCGTAATCCATACCTGCTAACTGAGCTTGGTCATGGTATAAAAGGCATTGGCTTTAAAAAGGCAGACCTCATCGCAAAGAAACTTGGTCTTCCGATGGATTCACACGATAGGAAGACACACGGTATCGTTTATTATCAAAACGAATGTGCTGCGAAAAAGGGCGGCGTAGCAGTCCCTCGCGATGAACTCATTGAAGAGGCATCTGAAGCGCTTGAACTTCCATACGAAAATATCGAAAATACGCTTGATGAAATGCTCACTTGGACTGGAAAAGCGGCTGTTTTGACACAAGATGTTCTTGGGGATGAAACCTGCATTTGGTCGCGCTCTATGTACTACAAGGAGCTGTTTGTCGCGCACAAAATCCTCTCGCTTTCACATGCCGAGCCAAATTATTACGTTCCTTCCAATATTGAGGAACTTATTAAAGAGACGGAAGAACGCAACAACATAGAGCTTGCTGATAAACAGCGAGAAGCGCTCATTATGGCAATTAAGAGTAATTTCTCGGTCATTACTGGCGGTCCAGGTGTTGGAAAAACTACGATTATTCGTTGTCTTATTTCAGTGCTTGCAGAGGGTAACAGAATTGCCCTTGCAGCTCCTACTGGGCGTGCAGCGAAACGTATGAAAGATGCGACGAAACATCGCGCAACGACAATTCATAGACTGCTTGGTTGTGGCTCAGGTGATGAGGATGAGGAAGAAGAAGATAATGACGACGTTGTAAACGAAGAAGATGACACTGCCTCTCCGTTAGATTATCGGTTTGACCATAACGCGAAAAATCCTCTAAAACAAGATGTGTTTGTGATTGATGAAAGTTCAATGGTCGATATCTCATTGATGAAATACCTGCTTGAAGCGATTCCGGATGGCAAAAAAGTGATTATTGTTGGCGACGTTGACCAGCTTCCATCTGTCGGTCCAGGCAAGGTTTTGGAAGATATTATCAAGTCTGGCGCTGTCCCTGTGTGCAGACTAGATGTTATCTATCGCCAAGCAAAAGAGAGCAAAATCATCACAGCATCGCATGAAATTAATCATGGTCGTATGCCTAAAATCACCAATCAAGAGAATGATGATTTCTTTCTAATTCAAACCGCCGACAATATTAGTTGCGCAAATATGGTGCGAAAACTAGCACAGTATATTCCTAACAAATTTGGTTGCGATCCGCTTTGGGATGTTCAGGTGCTCTCTCCTAAACGTGCATCTGATGTTGGTACGGAAGCGCTGAATAGAGCGCTGCAAGAGGACTTTATTCCAGATGTTGCTGTTAAACGTGCGCAACTTGAAATCAAAGAGCGAATGAAACACAATGTTAAGATTTCTGACGAGGATAAAAAAATTCTAAAACAGGAAATCAACACACCAATTTTTGTTGCTCGTTATAACATTTTCGCCGTTGGGGATAAAGTGATGCAAACAGTAAATTCTTACCAAAAAGGCGTATTTAACGGCGATATAGGGCAAATTATTTGGTTCAATACTGAGTATTTGGACAGAAAAGAAGATGTGGAAGATTTCGCTATCGTTGCTTTCCCAAGCGATGATGGGAGCGGAACGGTCGAAAAAAAATACTCCAAAGAAGAGCTTAAAATGGAGCTTACCTTGGCGTATGCGTGTACTGTTCATAAGTCACAAGGCTCTGAATATCCATTTGTGATAATTCCAATAATGCCAACGTTTTCCATTATGCTCCAACGCAAATTATTGTATACAGGTGTGACGCGTGGGCGAAAATTAGTGTGCTTAGTTGGTCAAGAAGATGCTGTTAAAAAGGCTGTCAGAGATGTTTACCGCAAGTATGTCAGCAACAGACGCACTAAGTTGCAGTATTGGCTCACCGAAGGACAAAATTCTTTTGTAGAGAATACTGAGTCGCAACAACGCCTCCTATAATGTAAAAAAACAAAAGAGCTGTTATTTGATAGCTCTTTTGTTTTGCTATTAAGCAATGTCCTGCCCATTAACGGTGGCTTACCACCTTTCGCCGAGAAAGCCCCTGCCTTCAGGAATGGGGATGAATCGGCGCGTCAGACTTAACATTTTATTAAAACTTCCTTGTAAAACAATGAAATTTCTGATATAATTATAGCATATTTGGATGAGCCAAAGGAAGAAAATTTGGAAAGGAGGTCAACTTTTTGATTCTCACGACTTCGTTGAAATTAGAGTTAAATTCGTCTGACGAACATCTACTCCGCGCAGAGATGGAGAAGTACATCGCGTGCGTCAATTCCCTCGTCGCTCTGCACCTCTCGGGCGTATCCATCCAGAAATTCACGTCGAAGGATGTGGACGCGGAACTTCCTGCCGCCGTGAAAAATCAAGCGATTCGGGATGCAAAATCGGTTTTGCGGCGGTACGCGAAGAAGCAGCGGAAGGTGGAACGCAAGCGTGCGTGGTTCGCGGAGCAAGGGAAGGCACCGAGGTGCCCGATCCGAGACGCAAAAGCACCAATCCTGCGCCGTCCCGTCTTGTTGGTAAACAACCAGAACTTTAAGATTGATTTCGACGCAAAAACGGTTTCATTTCCGCTTTTTCGTAAAGGGGAAACGAAGCGGAAAACAGTGCAAAAAGAGATCCATGTTGCAGCCGTCACGCCACGTCAACGAGAGATTTTAACAACAACCACACACTTCACGACGCTTCGCATTGTCCGCCGAGGGGACACCCTTTTGGCACAGGTGGGGTACACGGTCGAAGAGCCTGAAATCGCCGAACTCAACGACTTCCTCGCCGACCCGAACACGCTCGTTATGGGCGTGGATCTCGGCATCAAGTGCCCCGCAGTCTCATACTCAACGGACGGAACGGTTCGATTCTTCGGAAACGGGCGAGAAAACCGTTATAAACGAAGGAAATTTTACGCGCGACGAAAGAAACTTCAGAAGGCGAAGAAACTCCGCGCAATCAAGCGTGTTTCGGACAAAGAAGCACGTTTTATGAAGGAACGCGATCATCAGGTGAGTCGTGCCATTGTCAACGAAGCGATTCGGCAGGGCGCAAAGGTGATTGCACTCGAAGACCTCGACGGCATCCGCGAGGGCTGTACGAAATCCACCCCGACAAGAAAAAGTCGTAAAAACGTTGATAAACCAAAGGTGGATTCGGTTGCAGAGAGCGCGAAAAACTCGACGGACGCGACGACGAACATTGGAGAACCCGTTCAACTCGCTCTCTTTTCAGAGTCGGATGCTCTGACGAAGAAGGAGCGTCGGAAGAAGCGTAAACTTTCGAAAAAGCAGATTGCGGCACGGCGGAAGAACAACCGCTCGCTCAACTCGTGGAGTTTTTACAGGCTCACGAAATACATCACGTACAAGGCGGCTCTAGCGGGCATTCGTTTGGTCTACGTCAACCCGTACAAAACGTCGCAGCGGTGTCCTGTCTGTGGAATGGAGCGTAAGGCAAAAGATCGAAAGTACGTTTGCGAATGCGGATTCCACGCGCATCGCGACATTGTAGGCGCGATCAATATTGCAAGAAACGCGTTCCACTCGAACAAAACTGACCGTACTGGCGACGAAAAAGAGACCGCTTAACGCGATCTCTGATTTGTTAGGCACGGTGCACGAGAGTCTAAACGACCTGTCTCGTGAGGGGTTCTGACCGCCCCCTAGCTCGGACTTAAGTTCGGCAGAAATGTACGAACGGGGTTGAAAACTCGCGAGAGTTCTTAACTCAACGCCCTGAGAATCCCCCGGATTTATCCGTGGGGAGGGTCAAATATTCTGATAACAACTTGTCAGGATCTGCGGTGTAGTTTACGAGATATTCGCTTTCTGCCCAACCATACTTCTGCATGAAGTATTGTTTCATGTTTTGATCTGAAGCAGCAACTTGTTTGCCTTTTGGTTGTTCTTGCGCCGCAACTTCTTTTTTATACTCATCAATAAACTTGTATTGTTTACCGAATTGTGCCTCAGCGTAATATTGTTGCTCTGTCCAACCATATTTGTTTTGGATATAAGATTTAATGTCTTCAGGATCATAGCCTTTTGTTTTAATTCTCTTATCGAATTCATCTCTTCGTGTTGCGTCTATGTCATATCGTTTGCACTGGCTTTCAAAGTCTGAGTCTGTTTGATGTCTGTCAGGGTTCTTTTGGCAGAAATCTGCAACAATAGCTTTCCGTTCAGCTTCAGTCATTTGGCTTGTTAATTTTCTTGTCCCTTTTTCTGTCTTTGGCATTCCGTCGCCAGAACCACCGCCACTGCCGCTTGATTTACTGTTGTAAACGTCATTAAATCCTGCAATCTCTTCGTCCTGCCGTTTGTACGCCCACGCGGCGGCTGCAACCATGCCCAATGCGCCCACACCTGCAGCCGCTGTTTTGCCACTAAATGAATCAAACAACCCATTGATGTTGTCTTCTTCGCTATCGGCATCTTTTAGCGTGTCTTGCGTGATGACTTCGCTGGTTAGTTTGGAGATACCTTCATAATCACCCGCCGCTTTAAGTTCCGCATAGCGCTTCAAGAAGGATGGAATGGAGCATTGTGAGATGTCAATACCATCGTTTAAGCACTGAATTTGCACATCAGCGCCGGTATCGCCGAAGAGATCGTGGTCAATGACGTTGCCATTCTCGTCTTTGGCAAAGAGTTGGATGTCTTTGAAGCCATCCTCTTTGGCAAACGCGCTAATTACAGAACCAAGTTGGAAATGTTGCATGTCGATTTTGTAGTTAATGAGCGTATTATCGCCATTGCCACCGACATTTTCGACATTGCGAACTTCCTTCTTGTCGTTGACTGCAATACCGCGCACAGATTCGCTGACATTGCCATTCGCGTCGCATCGTGTCAAAATATTGGCGTAATAGGACATGTAATTCGGATCATTACTATCGCCAATAACCATCTGCGATTGCGCTACCCAAGAGCCGTCTTCATGCACAGTGCGCTTGGAATAGATGATGTAATCGAACGAATCAGTAACGCCATAACGCGTTTCAAGAATCTGTTTGTTGGTGCTTCCTTTGTCCTGATTGGCTACCGCATAACCTTCTTCGCGAAATATGCCGCCTGCGTGCGTTCCTTCGGATTCAATTCTGATTGTTCCGTTGGCATCTTTGTACTCTTCTTTGATTGTTCCTGTTTTAATAAGGGGAGGATTCACAAGCTCTTGGACACGATGGTACTGCCCCTCTTTGTCGCCTATATTAGAGCTAATTGTGTTCGTCTCAGATTGGATTTTCTTCTGCGCGCTCATCCACTCGTTTGCGAGGAATTGTGCTTTATTGTCAGAGCTTAGAAAAGCCGCTCCGTTCTTTGTATATGTCGCGTGGTTCATGTAAGTCGCTTCTGCCGCCGCAAAAGCCGTTATGTCGGCAGAGAAGCACAAAGAACCACATAACAGCGCTGAACAAATGAGCGCTGAAAGTTTCTTTTGTTTTCTCATGATTGTTTCTTCCTTTTTTTATATCGAAATGGAAACATAGTAGTTTCCTTTGGAAATTTTTATAGCAAAAGCACTCTTAAAATAGTGCTTATTAAGTAACTATACCATAGAAACCTTGTAAATGTAAACTTACAAAACAGCGTTGTTGGAATATAAATACGAACAAAAATTCTTGGATTAACAAAAATTCCATTCGCGTTTTCCGCTTGATATAATTAACTGCAAGGCGCGTTAGCGCTATGAAATCTGACTAAAACACATTAACATATATTGGAGGAACACTTCATGTTCAAGTATAGAAAAATCCTTTCTGTCCTTGCTGTTCCAATTCTGTCATTCGGCATCCTATTTAGCACATCTACTGCCACTGAGGCGGCGCAGAACGATAAATCGTGGATGTATAATATCTCTGACACTTGGAGCAACTGGACGGCAGGTCATACGGGAGAAAGTATCAAAGAATCGCAAGGGAAACGTCCTGCTCCTCTCGGCACGAATGCGACCGAAGAGGAAGTAGAGCAGTATGTACGTGATTCTTTGAACTCAAATTCGCCGCTGAGCGATGATATGCAAATCAAAGGGCGTTCGAAAGACGAAAATGGCAACTACAATGTTGCAATCACATATCAGGATAGCAAAGGCAATAAAAAGAACGTCGTCGTTGGATTAGACGGCTCAGGTGAAGCCATCAATGTCAGCAACAATGACGTACAGGATATGCAGTCGCTCTATGATGAAATCGTATATGGCGGCGGCAATGATCTCTCAAAAGAAGAGTTGAATAAGATTGATGATGCGCTCCACACAAGCGCGCCTAAGTTTATCGGTACGATGGCTGATATTCTTGGAATTTCCACAAAAACCGCCTCCAACACTGCCGCAGGTGCTGTTTCGTTGATGGGAATGGCGCTTATGGGAGCTGGTGCAACCAATCAGCGTAAGCAAGAAATCATCGAAAAAGCACAAGAGACTGTCAAAGCAAAGGCAAAGGCGAAGAGGTCGAATGACGCAAAAACGTTTATGGCGAGCAAATCGAGACTATCTCACAGCGACATTGATGCCGCATTTGAAACGATGGAAAATCGGATCAGCCCTTATGGTTCCGTTGGCTGCGTTGACACTGTGTGTGCAACAGGGGCGTGTTATAACAAAGATTTGCGAGAGGCCTATCAACAAGGCATCGCGAACGTTCCTGATTTGCGGCGCAACTTGGAATCTAAAGGATATGCTACAGAAGAGTTCACGGGATCTGCCAATAAGGGCGATTTGTTAATCTACGGCGACGATGATCATGTCGTAATTGCTGATGGAGATGGAGGTTGCTTCGGCAACAGTTCGTCAAGAGGCTGTGCCAAACATTACGACAGTGCTTACAATGCGTGGCATACTGGGAGCGCACCAAGCAAAATTATCAGGATGTAAGGCGAAAAAAGAGCTAGTTGGTGAAACCTAGCTCTTTTTTATTTTTCAAAGCGCCAAGACAAGATTTTTGTTTTGGTATTTTAGAAAAACGATTAAAAAATGAAAACAGGGTTTTCAACCAAATATTTTTTGTAAAAAGTTTTTTTTCTTTTCAAAAGATGTTCCGATAAATCTTTCGGTTTCACTAAGATACATTGTTGCTTTATCTCCAATAACTTTACATTCAAGATTCGCAGGAAGTTCATTTTCAAGAGTTTTTAATTTTTTTCTTGCTTTTGACTTATCGCTGTAGTTCGAAAAATCAACTGTTAATATGTTTTCTTTTCTGTTTACATTAAACATATCTGGATTTTCACTAAATTCGGTTTTCAACATTAAGGATGTTAATTCCCCTATTGCTGAATCTCCAGTATAATCTTCCCAGTTAAATTGTTCTAATTCATTAGGAACTTCCAACTCAGCTTCTTTAATTAAAGCAATAATTATGTTCGCTGATACATTAAATATATCTGGAACCCACTCTTTTGTATCAACAGACTCGTTTTCTTCCATCTCTTTTATTAAATCATCAACAGCGACAAACATTCTGGATAGATATTTTCGATAAAAAGCATTTGTCATGTTTTTCATTAATATCTTAATATTTTTTCCGTTACCAACAGCTTTTTTTCTAGTAAGTTGATTATCTAATTTTATAACAATAACTCTCTTACTAATTTCGTATTTGGTTGTATCAACATTGTTCGACAGAAAAACGAAAACTGAATGATTAATAAATTCTTGTTTAAGCAGATCGTCATCTTTTTTTACGATATTATCAACATATTTCCACTTTGTAGATGTTATTTCATCTATTGCTAATGGATATCCTTTCATTACATTTTTTAAATAAGTCATTTTTTCGTTGGAAAACCAATCATCTTGGCTTAGTAAATCACGAGAGTCTTCGAACATAAGCTGTTGTGTCATATTAATAAAAGCAGTTTTTCCTGCATCGGAACTTCCATAAATTAGCATGTACATTGGAAATAGACGTTCGTCTCGTTGCGAGAACTTTTCAGCTTCATAACGCAATCTTGCAATAAAAGGGGATAAAAATATATAATTTAGAGCTTTCCAGTATTGTCTCTTTAGTCGTGATGTATCTTTTGTGAAATTAGAATACCCATCCATATATAATAAAAGATTTTTTATGTCTTTTTTTACATCAGCTTCGTTTGGGTTTAAATCAAGGTTTATATTGTTGTAAACTGCTGTTTTTTCGTAAAAATCTAATTTAAAATGTATCTTTTCTGGTTTGTCTTCTTCCTCTTTCTTCTTTTCTTTGTTAGTTTGAATTAGTTTTACTACATGTTTAGGTGCTATTAAAGTAGCTCCTTTTTTGTCTTTTTGTATTTTTGCTTGTTTTAGGATTTCTTTGTATTCTTCAGAGTTTTTATCAATGTCTATAATATATGTTTTTTGTTCAGGCGTTTCTTCAACAGCCTCAAAGACGTATCTGTTTCTATAATCTCTTTAATGGTTGGTATGTCTTCTATATTCTCGCTCGTTATGAGAACAGCATCCTTCGTGATTTCTGTCGTTGAATATTTTCTTAACTCTTCATATTGCTCTAAGAAGCGATCATAAGCCTCCTTATCATCACAAACGATAAAACTTTCTCTTTGTTTCCCTCCCCAAGCACGGCGCGAAAAATTTGCAGATCCTAGAACAACTCTAAATCTGTTGTCATTAGATTTCAACAAATATACCTTTTCGTGAGACACGAGTTCTTTTAATACTCGTGGTTGAAATTCGTCTTTATTCATCCTATTTTGTAAATAGCTGTTTTTCTTAATGTCGTTGTTGGCGGCTTTTTGTGCCGCAAATAAACGGGCGAGATCTTTTTTTATCAAATTTTCAGCACCAAAAATAACTTCTCCTGATTTAAAATTCTTCATGATTTCCGCGATGAAAGAAACCGTGTAGGAATAAGTAATTGCTTTTAATTCGTCAAATCCACAAAAAACATCTTCAATGGAAGAATCTACTTGGTTTATGAAATTGACATTTGTTACAGTGATTCTTTTTTTATTTTCAGAGGAAACCTCTTTTGTTGTGTTATTTATTTCTTCCTCAGAAAATAAAGATACTTCATCTTGCATAACAAACCCCTCCGTTAATTTTTATCTAAAATCCGCGAGAATACCACCACCTCTAAGCGAAGCGTAGGCAGTGGGATGAATCGCAATCTCCTTTTGGAGATAAGTCTTAATGACGCAAAGTCATCAAGTTGTGTTGCCATAGACTCGGCACGACTACGCCCAGAGCAAGAGGCTTGGCATCACCCAAGGTGGTTCGGAACTGAATCCTGTCGTGTCATTATTTGTCTCTGCTCAATAACGCTGGGCTTTTGCAAGCCCCCGCTTCAACCACCATTTGGTGATGGGCGGTGGGTTATTGACTTAGAAACACATTTGCATTGTCTAAAAACAAATTCTTTTCTCATTCTACCACGAATTTTCGCGCTTGTTGAACGCTTTTTAAGCAATAAAAACAAAGATGAGGAACCGCTGCACCTCAAAAAAGCCGCCGAAGCGGCTTTTTATCTGCACCTTTGATAGGGTATATTGTGTGCGTTTAACCTATTTATTAAATTTTGGTTAGTTTTTAACTATAGGATCTACATCCTAACCGCAGCATCTTGCGCCAATGGAGATCTCTCGCACTCGCTCTCAAGTAAAGAGACTTGCCAGCACAGCTCGGACTCCTTCATACTCTCCGATGCGTAAACTAACCCGTTGTTGTTAGCTGATAGATGTACATTGTCAATTTGTTGAGGATCTCCTAGTAGGATAATCTTTGTTCCCTTTCCAACACGCGTGACGACGGATTTCACCTGCCTTTGTGTGGCATTTTGAACTTCATCGATCAAAAACCAATAGTTGTTCAGAGTTCTCCCACGCTGAAACCCAAGTGCTTCGGCCGTGATGAAATCGTCTTCAAACATCATCTCAACTTCATCTTCTGCTGTTTTGTATTCGCGTGGAGACATCGTTCCTGTACCATTGCGGATTACAAAGATATTGTCCTTAATCGCGCGCATATACGGCGATATTTTGTCTTTTTCTGAACCAGGCAGGTAACCAAGATCCTCATCCATCGTGACATTCGGGCGGCAAATTAGAATCTTATTGTAGCCGTTTTGCTGCATCTTTTTTTTGCCTTTACCGCTTGCACTTGCGCTATATGCCTGCAATCCAGCCGCAAGTGCGAACATTGTTTTGCCCGTTCCTGCCATGCCCTTGATAATCACAAGAGGTGCAATATCGGGCGGTGAAAGTAGCGCTTCTTTGACAAAATACTGCCCGATGTTGCGTGGTTTGACTCCGTGCATGTCAGTGTTGGCATAGCGAAGAGGAACGATCTTTTTTTGTTTCGCGTCATAGCGCCCAAGCACTGCAGATCCATTCTTCTTATCAACGGGAAAAATCGTGAAGAACTCATTGGGGTATACTGTGCCGCTAAACGGCGTTCCGTCGGCACAAAACAGCTCTGTTTTGAAGTTTTTGAGCTGGATTTCGCCTGATTGCTTAAATGCAGCAATCGTGTCCTGACTTGCGAACACATCAACGCGCCCTGTGTAGGGCTTCTTTAAGTTGCGCTTAAAGAGCACATTGGTGTTTTTGTATTCTTCGACAGGTACACCAACTGTATTCGCCTTGATGCGCAAATAGTGGTCGTTGGTGACGATGATGTATTTCTCGGATGAGTTATATGGTTTCGCTGTTTCTGCGGCAAGGGCGAGAATTTGGTTATCTGCCTTGCTGAGTTCGTAGCGAAACTCAGGGGAATGTGGCGTGTATTTAACATACACCTTTCCTTTACCTTCGCCCAAAGAGATGCCATCTGCGAGACATGCGTCTTTCGATGAACGGCAAAGCGCTTCTAAAATTTTCGCCATAGCGCGCGCTGCTGCACCACGTTCCGAATTTTCTACCTTAAATTTATCTAGCTCTTCCAAAACGCAATGAGGTATGACGACATTGTTGTCATCAAACTTGAAGATTGCGCTTGGGTCATCAATGAGGACATTGGTGTCAATGACGAATGTTTTAACTGCCATTTAGTTTCTCTCCTTAATTTTGGTTGGAGTTGTATTTCTTTAAAAGAAATTATACCAAACGTCAAGACTTCTGTTTGATTTGTTGCGAAAACTCATGATTACGGTATATAATATAGGGTAGATGAGTTCTGTATGGTTTTTTGCCGTTACAGAAATGTTGTTTTTATGTTTTTGTTTTCTCGTGAAAGGAGAAATGAACTATGTTGAAAATCGTTGTAAGTAATTCCGATCTCCGTAAGGCTCGCGAGCTTTTTAGTATCGTAAAGCCTTCGAAGATCAACATCAGCGGATCTGGTGCTGGTATTGTATTCCTCGCTCCCGAGAGCGGAACCCTCAACATCGTGAATTCAAACAACGATGTTGTTGGGCGATATAAGTGCCCGATGAACATCGTCCAGAACGATGGGGGCGCTGGTGCGCGATGGATCTCCATGAGCATGTTCCAGAAACTGCTCGGAATCCTTCGGGACGGCGAAACTGAAATCACCTTGGACGAAGATAAGGTGATTCTCAGGACGCTTGATGGGAAGTTTACCCTCCTTTCGGGGGTTCAGACATCCCCCGAGGAGTTCTACAAGATGCCGAAGCATCCTGAACTCAGCGAGGAGTTCTCTGCTGATGAATGGTCTCGAATTGGGCGCAAGACTGCATTCGCGACGATGAGCGGCAAAGAGGGAGAGAATCGTCCCGTCTTTGCAGGAATCACGGTCAAACAGGAGAACGGCGTGATTCGCTTCTACGGCACCAACTCGCATATGTTGGCGCGGTATGAAGTTGAGTCAAAAACCGCCAAGGCAGAGTTTGGCGCTACTGTTCAGTCCGAAGCGTTCAGTGTCAAGCCCGACGGTGACACTGTATCGCTCGGTGTGGTCGAGAATTGCACAGTCGTTGAGACTGGGCGATTCCGTTACATGTTCCGCAACATCGCGGGCACTACACCGGATTTCGACCGAGTAATCCCCGCTGATTATGAAATTGAACTCTCTGCGAACACCGCTGATTTCAAGTCCGCGCTTGATAAGGTTTTCCTTATTGCAGGCTTCGAACAGGGCGGCGAAGGTCGTGGCAAGAGTTTGGTTCCTGTCCAGATTTTCTTGGACAAGGACAGCATTGAACTCTACACCAATGCGCAAGGTGTTGGTGAAATCAATGCGAAACTTGCGGCGGTCATCCCCGATGCGGCAATCGGCACGAAGATTGCAATGTCGGCGCGGTATCTCAAATCCATTGTTGATTCAATGGAGGGTGAGACGACAAGCGCAATGGTGCGCGTTGAATCTGAGGATGGTCTTGGGCTTCGCCCTTGGCTGTTCAAGGAAGGCGCGGCTATTGCGGTAGTGACCCCGATGCGATTCGAGAGGTTCTATCGCTAAGGAGTTGCTTAGGCACAACAAAAGAGACTGGTTATTACGCCAGTCTTTTTTGTTTGCTATTTTTAGTTGTTTAGATCTACAAACGAGTCACCACATCCGCGCGATGGATTCTTTCATGGCTTTGAGCTTTGCTGTGACTACATTGTAGTTCTTATTATACACGAGCGGCAGAGTAATCATGGACACACATGCAATCGCGATGACTGCTTTTGGATTCATTGTGGCATAAAACAGTCCTGATGCCACGGCAAAGCACATGGTCAAGCGACGAATAAGCATAAGAAACACATTGACAATAGAGTACAACACATAAACCTCCTTACGATTCCGCAAATAGCGGATAAGAAATAAAATGCTCGTTTTTATTGTAAAATGGGCGAAAACATCCTTGTGCGCACCATATTGTTTTTTTAGACTTCCATCTTGCGAACATGTTCTAGCATCTTAACGCCTACAATGACCATGAAATTGCCAGCAAATAGGGTCGCCATCGCCATCCAGAAGCCAGCCTCAGTGTCAGGCTGTACGCCGTAAATAGCACTAAAAACAGTTCGAAATGCCGTGTTGTATGCGGCAATCGCGTCAAAGAACACTTTAAATCACCTCCTTTCGTTGTTTTAATTAAACCAAGTGTGATATCTTTTCAAATCGTTGTTTTACGCAGTCTTTTCAATCACAGCAACCATGCAAGACCAATGAGTTCCATTGTGCTTGATGTTAGAACCATTATCCAAAAACCTGTTTCAGTATTCGCAGAAACACTGAAAACAGCATATAAGCAAAGCGTAGGCGGTGGAATGAATCGTAATCTCCTTTTAGAGATAAGTCTTAATGACGCGAAGTCATCAAGTTGTGTTGCCATAGACTCGGCACGACTACGCCCAGAGCAAGAGGCTTGGCATCACCCAAGGTGGTTCGGAACTGAATCCTGTCGTGTCATTATTTGTCTCTGCTCAATAACGCTGGGCTTTTGCAAGCCCCCGCCTCAATCACTATTCGGTGATAGGCGGTGGGTTATTGACATGACTCAGAGAAAGCTGATATCGCATCAAAGAACAATCAACTTACATCTCCACGCTTCTTATCCCTAACGTAGAATCCGTACTTCATCAGACAAAACGCAACAATCTCCCCGATAATAGCGGTTGTGATAAAAGCCTTAAATCCTGCATCTGTATTTGGCATTACGCCATAGATTGTTATAAGTATATTGTTAAAAGCTAAGCTGAAACTATTAAGTGCTTCGTAGAGCATCTTTATCTGCACCTATCCTCACATTATCATTATAGGGCAAATTTACTTTTCGTGCTGAAAAATGTTTCGTTTTTTTGATTGGAAATTTAGGAAATGTTGTTTTCATTGAAAGATATGTTTTTTTTGCATTGTTGATGTTGAGTCTGTATAATGCAAATAAGAAGTTGTTTTTTTCTGGTCATAAAATGAAAGGAGGATAAAAATGGTAGACTTTCTTGCAATCATTGGATTGGTTGCAGGTGCCGTTTTTATGGGGGTGCTGTTCTAAATCGGGACAGCACTCCTGATCAGAAAGGAATTGGTGGTTTTGTGAATAACTACCAGAAAAGGTCCATCGGCGAGTGGACAGCCCGCGTCGTCATCGGCGTGGGCATCCTGCTTATGATAGCAGGAGTTGCTTATTTGCTGTTTGCACTGTCAAACCTGATGCTCGCCATCAGAGACGGTGCAAACCTGTGGGATGCCCTTGGTGCAGGGCGCCCACACACTGCGGACTCACGCACCGCTTCAACATTAATCGCATTTTTCGCGATCCTCGGTGGTGCGCTCACGACGCTTTTTGCAGGACTCAAGGCGCGTGACCTTGAGTTTAAGCGCAAGAATCCTGATTCCGTCGCAGAGACGGCGATTCTCATGCTACAGGCAGAGAACGCCAAACTGCGGCAAGCAAAGGGGCGCGAAAACAACGAGGACGAGGGTCAGTTTACGGACTAATCCCTCGCAATCTAAAAAGGAGGGGAACACCCCTCCCTTTTTTTGCACCTTTAAGCAGTAAAAAAGAGCTACCATTGCGATAGCTCTTTTTCTTTATACGCTCTTTTAGCTTTTCCCTCGCGTTCTCTTAGTCTTCCTCTTCCCCATCCTCATCCTTCGCAGGAGGAACGATGGACACAGCGGACACATTTTCGCCATTATCAAGTCGCACAAGTCGAGTTCCCTTACTTGTCCTTCCCGTGTCCTTGAAACTGCTTGCAGGTGTGCGAATCATTTTGCCATTATCGCAAGCGACGAGAACATCATCCTCATCGGTGAGTTCCACAACGGCTACGACTTTGATGCTGTCGGATGTCTTGTAGTTTGCAACACCTTGCCCGCCAAGCCCCTTTTCGGCGTAATCATCGGCAGAAGTGCGCTTGCCCATGCCCGTGTTGGTGATTGTCAGGAGCGGCTTATCGGTTACAATATCGGCGCTGACAACATAGTCTCCATCGCGCAGTCTGAGGCATCTCTGTGTGCCAGAATTGCGCCCCTTACAACGAAGTCTGCCATAGGAGAATTTAAGGAGCTTGCCGTCTAGCGTCGCAACAAACGCTGAACCTTCATCATCTCTTGTGAGGCAAGCATTGATGATTTCATCATCATCCTTAATGTTGACCACTTTGACCGACTTAGAGCGAGTGACAAGCTCTGATACAGCAATACGCTTCACTTCGCCCCTGCGTGTAAAGATGATGATACTGCCATTCTTCTCTGCGCCAACCTCGACGCCGATGATGGATACAATGCGAACATCGCCTTCAACCTCAATGAGGCCGTTGAGATATTGACCGCGACTGGTGCGATCCGTTTCAGCGATTTCTGAGACACGAAGTTTATACATGCGCCCATTCGAGCCAAAGCAGAGCAGAAGATTGCGCTTGTTGGTTGTCATCATTTGCGTGATGATGTCAATATCGGCTTTCTTAACGCCCTTATTACCTTTGCCGCCGCGTTTTTGCACAGAGAAGCCATTGGCATCTACACTGCGGATGTAGCCCGTGTTGGTGATGGTAATGACAACATCCTTGTCGTCAACGGAGAGATCCACAGTATCTTCGTCTGGTTCAGCCTCAACGATTGTTGAGATTGCAGTAATGCGCTCATCACCAAACGTGTTGAGCACGTCTTTGCAATCTTTTTTGATTTCCTTAAAGATGTTCTTGTCCGACGAGAGAATCTTATTGTAGCTCTCAATCGCACGCTCTACGTTGGTCTTTTCATCGAGCACCTTGTTGATTTCAAGATTGCTCAGGCGTTGGAGCTGATAAGAGAGAATCGCGCTTGCCTGTGGATTATCAAATCCAAACTTCTGACAAATGTTGTTGCGTGCAGATTCGGTGTCCTTACTTGCGCGAATGGTAGCAATAACCTCGTCGATTTGGTTGAGTGCCTTAACAAGTCCTTCCAAGATGTGAAGCCTTGCTTCTGCTTTGGCAAGAAGGTACTGATACTTCCTTGTAACGACATTCTTGCGATGCAGGATAAACTGCCAAACCATCTCTTCCAAGGTAAAGAGGTGAGGAACAAGCGTGTTGTTTTTTGACGGCATCAGTGCGGTCATATTGGCAGAAAAATTGTCTTGGAGTTTTGTCTTCTTATAAAGCTTGCTGACAATCTGCTTTGCATTGGCGCTGCTTTTTAGTTCAATAACGATACGCACGCCATCTTTTTCCGTAGTCTCATCATTGACGCTAATTGCGCCATTGAGTTCGCCCTCTTTGATGAGTTCATCAATGGATGCCACAACAGCGGCTTTGTTGACCTGATAAGGAACGTTCTTGAAGATGATTTGCGACTTGTTGTTTTTGAGGGGTTCTACTTCATAATCAGCACGCACAGTGATGCTTCCGCGCCCTGTCGTATACATGCTGATGATGTCGTCTGTGCCTTGGATTGTTCCTCCGCTGGGGAAATCTGGCCCTTTGATGTATTCCATTAGTCCAATGGAGTCAAGTTTCGGATTGTCAATCTTTGCAATAATCGCGTTGATGCACTCTGTGAGGTTATGCGGTGGCATATTGCAGGCAAATCCAACAGCAATTCCCTGCGAACCGTTGACGAGCATGTTCGGGAACTTAGAAGGGAGCACTTTTGGCTCTTTGAGCGTCCCATCATAGTTCGCCATCATGTCCACAGTGTCTTTATCAATGTCTTCCATCATGCAGTCTGCAAGTTTCGACATGCGTGCTTCTGTGTAACGCATTGCGGCAGCACTATCGCCGTCGATTGAACCGAAGTTGCCATGACCGTCAATGAGTGGATAACGCAGACTAAACGGCTGTGCAAGGCGCACCATTGCGTCGTAAACGCTAGAATCGCCATGCGGGTGATATTTACCTAAAACGTCACCGACAGTACGCGCAGATTTGCGATAAGCGTTTCTGCATGTATTGTTGGTTTCGTTCATGGAATGCAGGATGCGATGATGTACTGGTTTGCAGCCATCGCGCACATCAGGGAGCGCACGACCAACGATAACATCCATTGAGTATTCAAGGTAAGACGATTTGATGTCTTTGACAACATCTCTTACAATAACGTTTTCTGCCAAAATATGTTCCTCCTTAACGAACAAAAAGCAAGAAGCAACGACGGGTTACTTCTTTGCTTTTTAGTTTAACATTTTAGTACAAAAGGTCTTCGTCGACCGCATCCGACATCATCGGAGGACCGCCCTGCGGCGCGTTGTTCTGCGGAACGGGTTGCTGGTTGCTGTTCCCATGCCAACGGTAATCGTTGGGGTTCTTCATGAGGTCATAGTTGATGGCACAGCGCCATGCCTGAAGTTCCATCTTGATGCTGTCAATGACGTACATGAACTCGTCATAGGTGAGCGTGATGAAGTTACGGCTAAACTGCGTACCGCCCTGCTTCGGCTTTACAATGCCAGGCACTTTCTGTCCATACTTGTTTTCGGCATAACTCTGCACGCCTTCGCAGTTTTCAACGGCGAACGAGAACCACTCATGTCCATTGTTATCAAGCTTTACGCCGACATTAAGCACGCGGGCGACAATGCAGTTACGCTTTTTGTCGTGACCGCCCTTATAGGAACGGAAAATCTCAGTTGCGCCATTCCTGCGGCGATATGCGCAGTTGAGGAGCTTCATAACCTCGGGGATGTCTGCAAAGAAGCGTGCAGGTTCCTTTTCGGGCTGGATGATGGTAAACGCAATTTTGGGCTTATCAAGTCCATAAAGCGCGTTATCGACGATAATCGAAAACACCGCGCCTGTTTTCTGCCGTTTGATGATGGAAGCAATAGTTTTGAGATTGCTTTTGTCGTTGTTTGCCATGATTTGTCATTCCTTCCTGTTGTTGATAGATGTTGCACCTCTTTGTTGTCAACACCCCACAGCTAAAGCTGGGGGTTTGTAGGTCATCCATCTAGTCCTAACGTCGAATGCTCCTAGATGGTGTAGGTTTCCCTACATACTATCGGTACAGATAGCCTATG
>ERZ773014.909-NODE-909-length-19357-cov-2.548596_pt1 | contig 19357 bp, 14 predicted proteins | sample MGYA00580841_ERZ773014 | MGnify/ENA primary metagenome ERZ773014 (study PRJEB29015, sample SAMEA2737989) | human oral metagenome | biome: human oral; feature: human-associated habitat; material: dental | place: China | collected 2067 ...
TAATATCCATCATCGGGCGAACACCGTTGTTTACGATCGTCGCGACCGAAACGCCGACCGCCATGAGGATAAGGAAGATGCCGAAAATCGGATAAAAGCGCGCGATAACTTTATCGACCGGAAGGAGCGTCGCAAGGAAATAGTACACTAAAATGATGACCGTCCACACTTTGACGTTGAGCCACTCCGGCGTCAAAAGCGCGAGCAAGCCGGCAGGTCCCACCATAAAGACGACGCCGACCATGACGAGCAAAACGACGCTGAATATGCGCATGACTGTCATCATAATGGGGCCCAAATACTTTCCCGTAATTTCCGAAATGCTCGCGCCGTCGTTCCGCACGGACAGCATGCCCGAAAGATAATCGTGCACCGCGCCGGCGAAAATCGTACCGCCGACGATCCACAGGTAGACGCTCGGTCCCCACAGCGCACCCGAAATCGCGCCGAAAATCGGCCCGAGACCGGCGATGTTCAAAAGCTGAACGAGGAAAGCGCGCGGCGTTGAAATCGGAACGTAGTCGATACCGTCAGGATTTGCCATGGCGGGCGTCGGCCGATTCGCATCGGGCTGAAACACTTTTTCGACAAGCGTTCCGTACACAAAATACCCTGCTATAAGCAGACCGATACATAGAAAAAAAGAAACCATACATCCTCCCATAAAACGTTTGCAAAACGCCGCCGTTCAAAATCGCGCGGGATTGAAAACGTTTTATGCGCTGCCTTGCATCCCGCAAAGCAGTAAACAATTGATACGATTTTACGCACAGATCGCGATATGCGCTTTACGCAAAATCGAGATAAAGCCGTCAAGCGTTTTCGCCGGCGATCTTTACCGTCCGTACAACCGCCATAGAAATCACAAGTGTAATAAATACACCTTGTTAAAGTATTATACACCCACTTCCGCAATTTGTAAAATAAAATGTGAAAAAATATGCACCGCGCGGGCGTAAGCGGAAAGCGCCTCTTGTCCGACCTTCGCGGCATCGTTAGTTTTCAGGAATTTCCAAAAATTTCAGTTTTTCGAGACTTTCGCCGATTTGTTTTTTTTCATCCACTTTTCGATACCGGCGACGATATCGGCGTCGATATCGTGTTCGACTCGGCACGCGTTTTCTTCGGCCTGCTCTTTGGAAACACCGGTGATCTTCGCAAAAAAATCGGTCAAGAGACGGTGGCGGGAATACACGTTTGTCGCTTTTTCAAAACCTTTTTTCGTAAATTCGAGCTCGGTGCTTTCGTTGTCTTCAAGATAGCCGTCCCGCTTTAATATGCCGACAGCCCGGCTCACGCTCGGTTTGGAAACGCCGAGTTTTTTTGCAACGTCCACGGAATGAACTGTGCCCTTCGCATTTTTCACTCTGAGAATCGCTTCAAGATAATCTTCACCGGATTCGTACATAGTGCCTCCGTTTCCGCCAATATGCGATGCATTCAGTATACACCATAGATCGATTAATTGCCATCTTTAAATGTTACATTTTAAAGATCGATTTCCATCATAATGCGGTCGACGGATTTTCCGGGCGGGATCATCGGAAGCACCATTTCATCTTTATCGATCACAGCGTCGATCACTGCGGGCTTTCCGGAAGCGAGAGCCGCATCGAACGCCTTTTTAAATTCCGCTTCGCTTGCGGCGCGAAAGCCTGCAATGCCATACGCATCGGCGAGCTTGACAAAATCGGGAGCGAAATCGAGCGTCGTCGCGCTGTAGCGCTTTTCGTAAAAGAGCGTCTGCCACTGGCGGACGTTTCCGAGCGCGCCATTGTTGAAAATAATAATTATTATCGGAAGGCCGTAGTGGCTTATCGTCGCAAGTTCGTTGCAGTTCATACGGAACGATCCGTCGCCTGCAAAGTGCACGACCCGTGTGTCGGGATTCGCAAACTGCGCGCCGATAGCGGCTCCCGTACCGAATCCCATCGTCCCCAATCCTCCCGATGTAAGAAAGGTGCGCGGTTTTTCAAAGCGATAAAAGAGCGCCGTCCACATTTGGTGCTGTCCGACTTCCGTCGTGATAATCGTGTCGGGCGAAACCCGTCCGTTGACGTATTCGAATATTGCTTTCGGCGAAAGCTTTCCGCTCTGTTTCCGTTCATGCGGTACTTCGGTTTTCCATTCGTCGATTTTCGCATTCCACGCCGACGCTTCCCGTTTTTCGACGAGCGGCAAAAGCCGCGAAAGTGCATCCTTTATGCTTCCGACAAGGGAATCGGCGACGGCGATGTTTTTGTTCACTTCGGCCGGATCGACGTCGATCTGCACGATCTTCGCTTTTCCCGCAAACTTTTTCGGATCGCCGGTGACGCGGTCGCTGAAACGCGTGCCGATTGCGAGCAGGAGGTCGCAGGCGTCGGCGGCGGTGTTCGACGCCTTCGTTCCGTGCATGCCGATCATACCCGTCGAAAGCGCGTGCGTGTTCGGAAAAGCGGACTTTCCCATCAGGCTCGTCGAAACGGGGATCCGCGCTTTTTCGGCGAGCGCTTTGAGCGCTTCGCACGCGTCCGCTATGATGACGCCGCCTCCCGCGTAGATAAAAGGCCGTTGCGAAGAATTGATGAGCGAGGCGAGTTTATCGATTTTTTCGTCGGGGATATCGTATACTTTCATAATGCGGTGGAGGCTTGCCTTGCGCTTCGCAAATTGCACATCGGGAGAAACTTCTGCACAAACGTAATCGCAGGAAGCTGCCGTGACGTCTTTCGGAATATCGATGAGTACGGGACCGGGGCGTCCCGTCTTTGCGATAAAAAACGCTTCGCGTATCGTGTCGGCGAGCTTTCGGACATCGCGCACGATAAAATTGTGCTTCGTGATCGGCATCGTCACGCCCGTGATATCGATTTCCTGAAAGCTGTCTTTGCCGAGAAGAGGAGCTATGACGTTGCACGTGATCGCGACGATCGGAACCGAATCCATGTACGCCGTTGCGATGCCCGTAACGAGGTTCGTCGCGCCCGGCCCGCTTGTCGCCATGACAACGCCGACTTTGCCGGTCGAGCGCGCATAGCCGTCGGCCGCATGAGAAGCGCCCTGTTCGTGAGCGGTGAGGATATGGCGGAGCCGTTTTTCGTTTTTATACAGTTCGTCGTAGATATTGAGGATCGCCCCTCCGGGGTAGCCGAAAACGGTATCGACCCCCTGTTCGATAAGGCATTCTATAACGATTTGCGCACCGGTATATTTCATCAATCATCCCTTTATTAAATTTCGGTTTCGTATGCTGCGTACGTCGTGCCGCCTGCAAAAGTGCGCAGACGCGCACAAAGGGTCACTGTAAAATCGCGCCTTTATCCGCGGACGATACGAGCTTTGCGTAGCGGACGAGGTAACCTTCCGTCGCTTTCGGAGGCGGAGCTTTCCATTCGGTCTTTCGCTTTTGAAGCTCTTCGTCGCTCACTTCGAGCTTGATCGTATACGCGTTTATGTCGAGCGTGATTTTGTCGCCTTCGTGCACGAGCGCTATAGGCCCGCCGACGGCCGCTTCGGGAGAACAGTGTCCGAGTGACGCGCCGCGCGTTGCGCCGCTGAATCGCCCGTCGGTGATGAGCGCGACATCTTTGTCGAGATCCTGCCCCGCAAGGGCTGCGGTAACGGCAAGCATTTCGCGCATACCCGGCCCGCCTTTCGGTCCTTCGTAGCGGATGACGACGACGTCGCCCGGTTTGATCTCTCGCTTTTGCACCGCCGCCATCGCGTCCTTTTCGTCGTCGAATACGCGGGCAGGCCCCGTGTGCTTCATCAATTCCTTCGCGCAGGCGCTGCGCTTTACGACCGTGCCGTCGGGCGCGAGGTTGCCGAACAAAACGGCGATACCGCCGTTGGACGAAAACGGATCTTCGATCGGCCGGATCACCGAAGGATTTCTGTTGACGGCGTTTTTAATATTTTCCGCGATCGTCTTTCCGGTAACCGTGATCAAATCGGTTTTTATCAATCGTTTTTTTGCAAGCTCCGCGAGCACCGCTTCAACGCCGCCGGCGTCGTCGAGTTCGTTCATAAACGTGTGCCCGGCCGGAGCGAGGTGACAGAGGTTCGGAGTCGCTTCGCTGATATCGTTTATCATGTGCAGATCGATCGCGACGCCCGCTTCGTGCGCAATCGCCGGAACGTGGAGCACCGTATTGCTCGAACAGCCGAGCGCCATATCCGCCGTGAGCGCGTTTCGAAACGAATCGGCGCTCATCATAGCGCGCGCGGTGATCCCCCGATTAAACATTTCCATAACCTGCATGCCCGCTTTTTTTGCCAGGGCTATGCGCCGGCCGGTCACTGCGGGGATCGTCCCGTTTCCGGGAAGCCCGAGACCGAGCACTTCGGTAAGACAGTTCATGCTGTTCGCCGTAAACATACCCGAGCACGCGCCGCAGCCGGGACAGGCGCGCTCTTCGAGCTCTTTAAGCTGCGCTTCGTCGATCTTTCCCGCAGCGACGGCGCCGACGGCTTCGAACATATCGCTTAAACTCAAACCCTTTGCCGCGTACGGATTCGAAGAATCCGTTACGTGACCGGGCATCATCGGGCCGCCGGAAACGACGACCGTCGGAAGATTGAGACGGGCGGCCGCCATAAGCATGCCGGGAACGATTTTATCGCAGTTCGGGATGAGCACGAGCGCGTCGAACTGGTGCGCTTTCGCAACGCATTCGATCGAATCGGCGATAAGCTCGCGCGTTACGAGCGAGTATTTCATCCCCTCGTGTCCCATCGCGATGCCGTCGCATACGCCGATCGCCGGAAATTCTATCGGCGTACCGCCGGCCATGCGGACGCCCGCTTTGGCCGCTTCAGCGATGCGGTCGAGTTCGAAGTGCCCCGGAATGATTTCGTTTTTCGCGCAGCACACGCCGACGAGCGGGAGGCCGAGCTCTTCGTCCGTATACCCCATCGCATAAAACAGCGAACGGTGCGGCGCGCGTTCTATACCTTTTTTTGCATTATCGCTTTTCATCTGTGCCATTGTACACCTATGTCGGACAAGTAAAATATCGCCCTATCCTAATCCATTGAGGCGCTGCTCGTCAAGAGATTTTTGAATAAATATTTCAGAAATGCAGTATACTTAATTTACGGTAAAACGTGTGTTCCGAACCTTACGCCGAATAATCGTCCTGCAGCATCAGTTTGATGAGCTTCGTTTCGGGATTCCCCGCACGTTCGTTCGTGCATTCGATTTGATTCCGCGCAAGGCTGATCCCCGCAAGCGACGCAAAGCGCTTGGCATCTTCGGAAAGCAGCGACATCTTCGAAGCGCTGCACGCGTATACCGTATTGCGCTCGGCGATAAAGCCCGTAAACAGATGCGCGAACTCTTCGTCACCGAACGGAAGGCCGTAATACATAAAAATCTTCGAATAGTTATGAACGGCCGCAATTCGTCGGCAGCAGCTTTCAAGCGCTTTCGAAAAGTGCCCGCCGCCGGAAGCGTCGAGCACAAGCCCTTCTGCAAACACGTACAGGCTGTCGTTCCAATCGCTTTTGCCGCCGGCATTTGAAAGACTGAGGCATTCGTATTTTTTGGCGGCGTCGGCAATGCGCTTCGAAAGCGAATCGCCCGAAGGAGCGCACTCGTGTTCCCGGGCGCTCGCCGCAACCGTTATATCGGCCGGCGTGTTTTGCCGCAGGATATCGCTTTCCGCAACCAGCATATTGAGCTCGTCCTGCGAAATAGGCTTAAATCCGTCGTCCGCCGTCTGTACGTTTTCCGCTTTGACTTCGGAAGCTTTTTTAAAGATTTCATCGACACTTGCTTGATTGATATTCGGCATCGTTTTTTTCTCCATTACATCGCTTGATTCTCTATTATTAAATTTACAGATTTCGATTTCGTCCGGCATCGCTTCGCCGTCAAAATCAATAATTTCCTCTTCCCGTTTTTCAAAGCCGCTTTCCGAATCCGGATCCGCAGCATCCCGCTCTTCCGCTTCGACTGCAGCCGGAGTATCAAACGCTTCGTTCCGCATTTTTTCAGCGGGCTCCTCCGATTCGGCTGCAACCGTATCCGGTATGTCGGCCGTTTCGTCAACTATGTCGTCCGTCCGTTTTTCCGCAGTATCGGAATTATCGTTTTTTTTCGATAATGTTGCAACAGGCTCTTTTGCGTCGGAACTGCCGATTGTTCCGTCAACCGCATCTTCGGTTTCGTCTTTTCGTTGTTCGTCCTGCCGATCGTCACCTGAGTGCCGATTATCGATTTCGCTGTCCGCTTCCTCTTCACGCGAGTCCGCTTTGTTCGCTTCTTCGCGCGCATCCGCTTCGTACCGGTCGATTTCGGAAACCTCTTCTTTTTCAAGTTCGCCGGAAGGCGTTTCAACTTCGTCGGTTTTAATCAATGTTATCGCCGCTTTTTCAAAATCGCAGGGGCGGAGCACGATGACGACAGTCCCGTCTTTTTCGCGGCGATACAGACAGCCGTCGCGTTCATCGACGTAAAAAACATCGTTGTCGTCCGAAATGCGGATATGGCGAAGCGACGAACAGCCGGCGAAAGCGCCCGCTTCGAGCGTTTTGAGCGAGGAAGGCAGTACGACGGCGGCAAGCTTCGTGCAGTCCGCGGCGGCACCGCTTTTGATCCGCTCGACCGTATCGGGAATGACGAGCGATGTCAGCGACGTGCAATAGGAAAAAACATCTTCCGAAAGCTCCGTAAGGCCTGCGCGGAACGGAATCGATGCCAACGACGAACAGCCTGAAAACGCAGCCCGCCCGATCGAATCGACTTCGGCAGGCATAGTAATTTTTTCAAGAGAAGAGCAGCCTTCAAAGAGCCGGTCGGGAAGTGAGCGGAGAGAGGCCGAAAGCTTTATCTTTTTAAGTGAAGCACAGCCGGAAAAAAGCGATGCCGGTACGACCGTAACGGAATCGGGAATATCGACAGCTTCAATAGACGCTGCAGGAATAAACGAAACGACTGCAGTACGGTCATCCGAAAGCAACAATCCGCTTTTGTGAAAACCAGTGCGCATAATATCAGTATAATAGCCCGAATGCCGGATATTGTAAATGATGTGATCGGGCAGAAGACAACGGAAGTCGTGTGTCCGGCGCTAAAATCGTTTATCGCTCATTGCTCCAATTCGCAAGCAAATACTTTTCCGCATCCGCATTCCACAACCCATTGTGGGCGTCTACGATATCGGCAAGCTGTCCGAAACGGGAATCGCTTTCTCCGAGAGAACGGAAATCATCGATCGCCGTGAGAGGGAGATCGAGATGCGTATAGATCAGTTTTTTGCCGCCCGGTATTTTCGGAAGCTCAAGCGTTGTCTTTACGGCGCTTGCAAGACCGCCTATATGCGTGACCATCACTGCAGGCTCGAGCGTTCCTCCTTCCGTCATGCGAAGCGATTCTCTCATGTCGCTTACATTGCCGCCCGTCGTCCCGATAATATGCGTTGCATTATAATGGACGTCATAAAAATTTATGTCGGCATGAAATTGTTTATCGGTCGGGCCTGCGAAAAAATTCAAACAAACGTCGCGTCCCAAAACAGCGGAACCGAGCGAGAGTACGGAAGCCACGGGCGCAAAACAAAACACATCGTCGAAGCCTTCGGGCGCATACCGCCTAAGCTGTCCTATAGGATCGGGGCTGTCGTTTGTATTGATTATTTCGACCTGTACGCCGAGTTTTTTCATTTCGGATTCGGGAAAAATTTTCTTTGCACGAGCAATGCGTTTTTCGTCGATATCGGTGAGCACGATAAGCGACGGGCGGCGGTCGCAGTGAACGGCATACATCAATGCACCGAGCCCCATATGGCCGCCGCCGCAAGCAACGCGAGCTTTCCGCCCTTTTTAATTCCCATTTCGTGAGCGTATACTCCCATCTGCGTATGAAAGCACGCGTGAAAAGCGCCTATACAACACGACATCGGTTCCGCAAGAGACGCTTCAAAATATGCGTCGCCGTTATATTCGAGCAAACAGTCAAGCTCCATAACTTCGCGCGGTAAAATACAGTACGTCGCATCTCCTTCGCAAAATTCATAAGAATATCCCGGCGACCACATTTCACCCTTATAGTTAAGCGCCGGCTGAATCGTAAACTTCATACTGGGCTTAAAGCGGGATGTATATTTTGCGTCCACCTCTACGATGTCGCCCGCAAACTCATGGCCGACTATTGCAGGATGATCTGCGACATCGGGATGAACGCGTTTATGTTCTGTCCCGAGCACGGCGCATTTATAGGAGGACATACATATACTGTCGGAAACCACTTTTACGAGGATTTCATCGTCTTTAATTTGAGGAAGTTCAAACGTATCGAGACGTAAATCATTTGCACCGTGTATGCGAACCGCTTTTGTCAGCATTTTAAAACCTCTTCGTCATATCAATCTTTGCAAAAAAGATCGGAACGCTGCGCCGACGATACAAAACCGCAGCATTCTACGCTTCGCTCCATGCGCTGAAATAAGTGCCGGCAGGGTTGATAATGCGCTCCATCATCGTATCGAGCAATCCCGTTTCGTACAGCAAATCGACAACGGTATAGCGGTTCCGCATCATCTGAGCGACGCGCATGCCGTACCGATGATTTTCGATCGACAAAGAAATATCGCGCGGTTCGGTCGGACAGCCGGCCGTTTGAAACATCGCTTTCAGTTTTGCAAACGGGATAATCTGCCCTTCGATTTTTCGTTTCAGTTCATCCCACTTACCCGCAATCGCATTCTGCCGTGCGCTAAGGGCATCCCCTTCCAAAAACTTTTTCCGGCATAGTTCGATTTGTCTGTCCCGCACCGACGGTTCGACGACAAACCGCGCAATCGATTTTTGCCGCTCTTCCCACGTTTCAGGCTTATACGACGCGGCCGCTTTTTCCACATCGCTTTTCGATAATTTTAACAATTCTTCCATAACGGCGGTAGTCGTCAGCGTACCGATCGCAACTTTAAAACCGTGAGAAGCTTCTTTACCGCCGACGGTACAGCAGCCGCGCATTTCCCACACGTGGCTCAAAAGATGCTCGGCGCCGCTTGCCGGACGGGAATCGAAATACTCCTGCATGGCAAAACCGGTTTGAATGAGCCCGTTAAAAACGGCAGCCGCAGCTTCGGGATCGCGCGCACGAAGTTTTGCCGGTTCGGAAATCGCAGCTTTGAGAGAGGGCTGCACCATATCCCACACGCTCTTAACAATTTTTTCGATGCCGAGCGCGTCTGCGATAAGCCAATCGGCGCCCGCAGGAACTTTCGCCGCCAAATCGCCGTAACCGGCCGCAATCATATCGATCGGCGCGTTCGACAAAATATCCGTATCGGCGACAACAAGAACGGGAGCCGGACACGGAAGCGTCGTCTTTAATCCGCGGTCGGTGATCGCAGCTCCGTTGCTCGTAAAGCCGTCGACGGACGGAGCCGTTGCGACGCACATATACGGCCGCTCGCCTGCAACATAGGATGCCCGCTTGCACAGATCGTTGATCGTGCCGCTTCCGAGCGCAACGGCGACGGCGTCGGGCTTTTCTTCGAGCAGTTTTTGCACCGTCAAAACGTGGCTGTCGTCCGCATATATCTCTTCGGCGTCGAAACAATAACAGCTGCATTCGTCAAATTGAGAAACGACGATATCTTCGGCAAGAACTTGCGTGTTTGTATCTTCTATGATTAAGGGTTTTTTCCCCGGAAATTTTCTATGGAAGGCTTCGGCTGCTTCCCTCACCGCGCCGCTTTTCATCAGCAGTTCGCTGCGTATCATATATACCTCAAAATATTTCGGCAGCCGTTTTCCCTGCTCTCAGCGCGCAATGCGGGCGGCAACGAGGCTGCCCATCTTTTTCGTACCGACGAGTTTTCCCGCGGCCTTTACCGCACCGATATCGCCTGCGATGTCTCCGGTTCGCCAGCCCTCGTCGAGCACGCTTTCGACAGCTCCCTCGATCGCGCGCGCTTCGCTTTCCGCGTGAAAACTGTAGCGCAAAAGCATCGCTGCGGACAAAATCGTCGCAAGCGGATTTGCCGCATCTTTTCCTGCGATATCGGGCGCCGATCCGTGAATCGGTTCGTACAGTCCCGGCCCGCTTCCGTCGCCGAGAGAAGCGGATGCGAGCATACCGATGGAACCCGTGATTTGGCTCGCTTCGTCGCTTAAAATATCGCCGAACATATTGCTCGTCGCGATGACGTCGAACTGCTTGGGGTTCCGCACGAGCTGCATCGCCGCGTTGTCGATATAGAGATAACCGAGCGCAACGTCGGGATAGTCGCCTTTGACGCTTTCCGTGACTTTTCGCCACAGGCGGCTCGTGTTGAGGATATTCGCTTTATCGACGACCGTGAGCACTTTCCGCCTCTTTTGCGCCGCTTCAAAGCCGAGCCGCACGATGCGTTCAATTTCATGCCACGAATACGCTTCCGTATCCCATGCGCTCTTTCCGTCGTCCGACGTACCCCGATCGCCGAAATAGATACCGCCCGTCAATTCGCGCACGATGAGGATGTCGATACCCTCGCCCGAATCTTTGAGCGGACAGGCTTCCTTGAGTTGTTTGAACATGACGGCCGGCCGGAGATTCGCGTACACCTTCATGCCGCCCCGTAAACCGAGGAGCGCTTTTTCGGGACGCATTTCAGGGGCGACGTTGTCCCACTTGGGCCCGCCGACGGCTCCGAGCAGCACCGCATCGGATACGAGACAGATATCGAGCTGGTCTTTCGGAAGCGGATTCTGCCGGCTGTCGATCGCTGCCCCTCCCGCAACGACGTGTTTATATACAAACTCGTGCCCGTATTTTTTTGCGACGGCGTCAAGCACGCGCACCGCTTCTGCAACGACGTCAGGTCCGATCCCGTCGCCGGGAATAAGCGCAATCGTTTTTTTCATATCAACCTCACTTAGCGCACATACAATCGAATTTTATTAATTATTAAAATCCGACATGCGCGCTCATATCATTTTCCGAAAATGTTTTTCGATATCTTTTATCAATTTATATTCGAACGAATCGACGAGGGCGAGCCAAGAGGCTTCCATGATATCCGCCGAAACGCCGACCGTCGTCCACGAATCGACCCCGTCGGTGCTTTCGATGAGGACTCTCACGCGGGCTGCGGTCGCGGACTTTCCGTCGATGACGCGGACTTTAAAATCGGTGAGCCGGATCTTCTTTACGGCGGGATAAAATTTTTCGAGCGCGCGGCGGAGCGCGATATCGAGCGCGTTGACAGGTCCGTCGCCTTCACCCGCCGTCACCGCGATCTGTCCGTCGACTTCCACTTTGATCTGCGCGCACGCGTTGACTCCCTTTTCGGGCCTCGGATTGATGCCGCTCGTCTGATAATAATGCAGCGTAAAAAACGGCTGGTATTTTCCGATCGTTTTGCGCACGAGCAGTTCGAAACTTCCGTCGGCTCCTTCAAACTGGTAGCCTTCGAATTCGAGCTCTTTCATTTTTTTAATAATTTCCAAAACGACCGGATCGTCTTTTTGAATCGCCGGATCGAATTTTTTAATCTTTTCGATGATCATGCTGCGCCCGGCAACTTCGCTCATGAGGAACACGCGCGAGTTTCCGACGCTTTCGGGAGCGATGTGTTCGTACGCGTCGGGATTTTTGATAACCGCATCGATGTGCATACCCGCTTTGTGCGCAAACGCGTTCGCGCCGACATAGGGGAGCTGCGGGTTCAGCGCTATATTCGCGATTTCGGCTACTCGGTGCGCGATCGGCGTAAGCGATTTCAGCTTTTCGTCCGGAAGGCAGGTATAGCCCATTTTCAGCTGCAAGTCCGCGATGATCGTCGCGAGGTTCGCGTTTCCCGTGCGCTCACCGAAACCGAGGAGCGTCCCCTGTACGTGACGCGCGCCCGCTTCGACGGCGACGAGAGAATTCGCGACGGCGAGCCCCGAATCGTCGTGCGTGTGGATGCCGATAACGGCATCGCTTCCGAAATGCGCGCACACATCGGCGACCGCTTTTCGGCACTCATCGATGAGGCAGCCGCCGGTCGTTTCGCAGAGCGTGAGCACGGAAGCTCCCCCTTCGAGAGCCGCGGCAAGCGTTTTCAGCGCATAGTCTTTATCGTGCCGGTAGCCGGTAAAAAAATGTTCGGCGTCGTAGATGACGCGGCGGTTGTTTTTCGTTAAAAACGCGCACGTATCGCGGATCATCGAAAGGTTTTCTTCGAGCGTCGTTTTAATAATATCGACGACGTGAAATGTCCACGATTTTCCGAATATGACGACGTCTTCCGTCTCGGCCGCCAAAAGGCTCTGTACGTTTACGTCTTCCGCGCACAAAATATCCTTTCTGCGCGTCGCGCCGAACGCGCAGAGTTTCGCATTTGCAAGCGGCGTTTTTTTTATCTCCTGAAAGAATTCCATATCTTTCGGATTCGAGCCGGGATTGCCCGCTTCGATATACGCCACGCCGAGTTCGTCGAGCGCGTGCACGATGTGAATTTTATCCTGAACCGAAAGACTGATCCCCTCGCCCTGCACTCCGTCGCGCAGCGTCGAGTCGAGGATATCGACCGTAGTGTTTGAACGCATATTTATAGTTATAATGGAAACGGCGGATAATGGGAAGTGCGCCGTTGACAGCAAAATGCAATATCACTACCATCATATAGAACAAAATCACAAGCGACGGCGAATGGAATACTTGCGCCGCGCAATCGTTTTTCAAAAGGAAAATACTATGAAAAGAATCATCACCGTACAGGATATTTCGTGCGTCGGAAAGTGCTCGCTCACCGTAGCGCTTCCCGTCATTTCCGCGATGGGGGTCGAAGCCGCCATTTTGCCGACGGCAGTGCTTTCGACGCACACTGCATTCAAAGGCTTTACGTTCCGCGATCTCACGGAAGACATCACGCCGATATGCGATCACTGGAAAAAGGAAAAGATTTCGTTCGACGCGATCTACACCGGCTATCTCGGATCTTTCGAACAGCTCGACCTGATGAAAAAGATGTTCGCCGACTTCGGCGGAAAAGACGTGCTCGTCTTCGTCGATCCGTGCATGGCCGACAACGGAAAACTCTATCCGGGCTTTACGCAGGAGTTCGCGTTCGCGATGGCAAAACTCGCGGGCCTCGCCGACGTCATCGCGCCGAATATGACCGAAGCGTCGTTTATGCTCGGCGTTCCGTACAAAGCCTCAGGGGAATACGACGAAGCCTACATCAAAGACATGCTTAAAAAACTCGCAGCCCTCGGCGCAAAACGTATCGTTTTGAAAGGCGTCGAGTTCGCCGAAAAAGCGGGAAAGATCGGCATCATGTCCTACGATTCGGAAAGCGGCGCTTATACGAGTTACTTTCACGAAAAATGCGCGACGAGCTTTCACGGCACGGGCGACATATTCGCAAGTGTCTGCGTCGGAGCTCTTATGCGCGGCCTGTCACTCGAAGACTCCTATGCGCTCGCGGCGGACTTCGTCGTCGAATCGATTAAAGCGACCGTTTCGCACAAAGACTACAACTGGTACGGCGTCGATTTCGAAAGCGCCATTCCTTACCTCGTAAAGCGGCTCGGAGCATAACGGATGCGTTTATTGTTTATTCGACACGGTGACCCGAATTACGATTTGGACATACTTACCGAAAAGGGAAAGCGCGAAGCCGCCCTGCTTGCACGCCGCGTCATAAAATGGCGGGTCACCGATTTTTTCGCATCACCCTTGGGGCGCGCACAGGAAACGGCTCGGATCGCAATGAAGGATACCGGACGAAGCGCCGAAACCTGTGAGTGGCTCAAAGAATTTCACTATAAAGTGCGCGACCCCGAAACGGGCACAAGCAGAATCACGTGGGACTGGCTCCCCTCTTTTTATACCGACCCCGCAAATAAAGCGCTTTGCGATGTCGACGAATGGATGCACGCGCCCGTCATGGAATCGGGCAATATCGCAGAGCGCTTCGAAGAAGTGTGCAGCGGATTTGACGGCCTCCTCGCGCGCTACGGTTTTGCGCGGGAAGGCGGCATCTACCGGACGGACGGCACGCATTGCCAAAAAGGCATATTCAACGATTCGATCGCGCCCGTTAAACGCTCCTACGACGACCGCACGCTCGTGTTTTTTTGCCACTTGGGCGTCATGTTCGCGATCATCGGTCACCTCATAAAAATATCGCCCGTGCAGTTGTGGCAGGGCTTTTACGTCGCGCCGACATCGGTGACCGCCCTCGCATCCGAAGAGCGCGTTCCCGGCACCGCATTTTTCCGCGTGCAAACTTTCGGCGACACGAATCACTTGCACGACGGAAACGAAGCGCCTTCGGCCGCAGGATACTTTACCGACGTATTTTACGACTGATGCGCTTTCCGCTCAACTTGCAAAGGAATCGGCGGCAATGCGGCTGTCCGCACCCGCAAGCTTTTCTTTGAGGTACAAAAATATGTGCTGCAGCTGAATGATAAACGAAATACGGTCGTTCATCTGTATTAAGCCTTGTATCTGATCATCGCTGATCGCTTTTTCTTTTTGCCGGTTCAAGCGGTCTACTTCGTTGATATTGGCAATCGTTTCCGAAATGGAATCGCCGCTCTCTTTTAAGCGCCCGACAAGTGTCGACATCGATTGAAACGTTTCGCTGTTTCCCTGTTTTATGTCTTCGATAGTTTTCAGCGAACCTTTTGCCGACTGCTGCAGTGTCACGAGTTTATTTGTATTTTCTTCGTTCAAGGAAACCAAACGATCGATATCGGAACGGAGGCGATTGATGGTTTCGCTGATCTTTCGCGACATATCGTCCGTGCTGCTCGAAAGCTTTTTTATTTCATTCGCAATGACGCGAAAGCCTTTACCCGCTTGCCCCGCGTGAGCTGCTTCGATCGAAGCGTTGAACGCGAGCAGCTGCGTATTCATGGCGATGCTTTGAATGGCAACGATAAATTTTTCTATGGAAACTATTTCAGTGTTCAGCTGTGAAAATTGATTAAAAAAGATGCGGCCGCTTTCTGCAATCTTTTGTACCTGCGTCGAAATATCGCTGAACTGCTCGAGCGTCTGTTCAAGGTTCTCGATCGTCTCGTGATTCGCACCGATCATAACGTCGGCGCTTTTGCCGATAGAATCGCTTATATCCGAAAGGTTTAAAAGCGTTTCTTCCTGTTTTTGCTGCAAGACACGTTCGTTTTCTATGACCGCGAGATTTTCCCGTTTTACCGCGTCGTCTTTTGTCGTATCGTTACAATAGTCCATCAAAATCCGCAAAAGCTCAAGACCGCCGTCCAGCACCGCATCTACCGTTATATCCTGTGTAGCCATAAAAACCTCCCTGTACTTATTCACCGATAACGATTGAAACCAATGTCTGATTCAAGTACACTTTTCGAAACAATTCGCCGTAACTCGAAAAACCGCAGTACACGGGAAATTTCGCATTGTATATGCTCGTCATAACGGGTCCCGATTTATCTCTGGCAAAGAGCAGCGCACGGAAAGCGCAATTGATAAACATGACAAACTGCGGATGCGGTATCGCACGGATGATTTCATCGCACGTATTTCGTGAAATTTCGGCATAATCATCCGGCTCGAGGATATCGATAATGCTTCCGGGAAGAATTCGCCCCTGCATATTTACCGTACCGTCGGGATTGAATTTATCGAATGCGGTAATAAAAATTTCATCGCCGATCCGTCTTCCCAACGGATGATCGAAGGTCATGTCTCCGACGGCGCTTTCGGGACAGCCGACCGCCGCCGCATATTCTTTTTTCGGTGAAGAATAATTCATCGTCCGTATCAGACGGCAGGCGACATCCGCCTGAGTAACGGTTACCTGCTTTCCGTTCGGTTTGTAGATATTTTCCTTTCTGATATCGAATTTGAGCGACGTATGAAAAAACAAAATAACCGCGCCGTCCGAAATGACGTCTCCGTTATAACTCACATAGGTTTTTGTAAATTGCAGATCGTCGCCCGCACCGCCGCCTGCGATGATGAATTTATCATTCGGCACGACTGCGTAAAATACGGAAAGCAACGCTTCTTCCGCCTGACAGAGGCCGTTTACAAAAGCGAGCGCAAAAGCGTGCATATGACAAGCGGGATCGTTCGCGTCGATGCCGCATCTGTTCATCGCGGACAAAATTTTCTTTTTGTGGATAATCGGAAACTTATTTACGGCGTCGAGCAATACCCCGGCGAAACGTATTTCGGGACCGCTGACGGCAGTCAACACGATAGAATGATTTGTAAATCCTTTCATGGATATCTCACCGCACGTCGTCGTCCCGATAACCTCAGCATCGGGAAAACGCGCCTTTATCTCGGCGGAGAGAGCGGAAAAATCATAGATCGAGCTCGCAAAAAAAATCACCGCGCTGTATGCCGAAAACGGAGCTTGCAGCGCTCGACACAGACTGTTTACAACTTCGTGTATATCGCCTGTAATCGCTGTACTTACTACCTCTTGTTTCATACTGCACCATCCTGTACGTTTGGTATGGGTATTACCCTGCTTTCAATAATAATTCCATAATCAAAAAATAGCAATGCAAAAAAACACTGTCGAAATCGGCAAATGCGCAAATAGGAGCGCACTCACACAACCGGCAAAACCGCGCCTCCGCTCGCGTCGCGAATCGCATCGGAAAAATCCTGTAATTCGCCGCTTTCGATTTCGCCGCGCACGGACACTGCCGACTCGAAGCGCTCTTCGACGCCGAAAAGCCGGTAGCGCTTCATAAGGCGGCGTATTTTTTCATAAACCGCATACGAAACAGTAAACGAAAAGCGCGTTTTTTCAACGAGCTCCGAAAAGGATCCAAGTCTCTCGGCTTTTTCGATAACCGCCTTTGCCGCATCCCCGTACGCTTTTACAAGACCGCCCGTACCGAGGAGTGTTCCGCCGAAATAACGCGTGACGGTCAAAAGCGCATTCGTACACTTCCTTCCGCACAGCACGTCGAGCACCGGACGCGCAGCCGTTCCCGAAGGCTCTCCGTCGTCGCTCATGCCGCATATTTCAGCCGAAGGCCCGACGACAAAAGCGTGGACGACGTGCGAAGCGTCGGCGTACTTCGCCTTTTGCGATTTTAACAATTCGCGCGCTTCGCTCTGCGACGCGCACGGCAAAAGTTCGGCAATAAAGCGCGAATTTTTTACGACCGTTTCAAAAGCCGCACAGCCTGTAAGCGCATCCAAAAAAAATTCTCCGCTTACGCTTCTTTCGGAGGCTCGACGTCGATCGATTCGACTTCTTTCGGCGCCGCTCTCGTCCCCTGCGCTTTCAATCCCTTTTCGGGAAAGGCGGACGCTTTGAAACTTTCATCGAGTTTTTTAAGCCGCGCTTTTTTTACGTAATGCAGCGTAAACGTAAAATTTTTCCGCGTGTCGACGTGGGGCACTTCTTTGCCGTCCGGCGCAAAAAAATAATCGCGGTTCATGATATAGCCTTCGACGCGGCAGCGCTTGACGAAAACGTATTTCGTTTCGGGGTCGCGGTAGATAACCGTAAAGAGCACTTTCGAAAGGCTCTCTTTGTCCGCAAGCCCGCACCAAAACATGCCGGGCCCGACAAATACTTTTTGCGGAGAATCGGTTACGCTGAATATGCCGCTCCGCCTGACAAAGAGCACGCGGTCGTACGGCGTAATTTTCAGCGCTTCGACGCCGCCCGAAACTCCCGTTCCGAGGTAGCCCGACGTCGCATCGTACTTCAGCGGGATATCGCGCTTGACGATTTCTTTGACATCGACTTTTTCGATGTTCGCGATCGTCGTAAGGCGCTCGGTTTTTTCCGCGTCGAGTTTTGCAAGCAAGCCGTCGAGCCATGAAATCGCATAGGCGGCGAGGTGCTTTAAAAGCTTATCGATTTCTTTGATGCGCCCTTTCGCCGCTTCCACATCTTCGCGGTTTTTATTGATATCGTAGAGCGAAATGCGGCGGATCGGAATTTTGAGCAAGTGGTCGATATCGTCGTCGGTTATGGGACGCACGAGCTCTTTTTTAAACGGCACAAAACCTTTTTTTACCGCATCGACGACGGCCGCCTGCGTTTTCATCTGTTCGATATTTTTATAGATGCGCTCTTCGATAAAGATGCGCTCGAGCGTCCGCAAATGCAGCTTTTCGAATTGTTCGGCGCGCTCGACGGTCAGTTCGTCTTTCAGCACGCCGACGAGCTGCTTTGCGTGAAATTTAATAACGTCGGTTACGGTAATCTGTACCGGCATATTGTCGCGGATAACGAGCAGGTTGCAGTATATCGTCTGTTCGCATTCGGTATACGCGTAAAGCGCATCGACGACATCGGCGGCATACACGCCGCGCGGAAGCTTTATTTCGATATTGACGGTTTCGGCCGTGTAATCGTTGATCGAAGCGATGCGCACTTTATTGTTTTTTGCGGCTTTTTCGATCGAGTCCATGAGCGACTCTGTCGTCGAGCCGAAGGGCAGCTCGGTGATCGTAATCTTTTTTTCGTCGCTTACATCCATCTTCGCTCTCGTAACGATTTTTCCGAGCCCGTCCTGATAGTCCGACACGTCGATGAGGCCGCCCGTTTGAAAGTCGGGATAGAGCGCAAACTTTTCTCCGCGCAGACATTTTTTTTCAGCTTCGATAACTTCGCGGATATTGTGCGGAAGGATTTTCGTACTCATGCCGACGGCAATGCCTTCCGCGCCCAAAATCAGCACGAGCGGCAGCTTTGCGCGAAACATGACGGGCTCTTTATTTCGGCCGTCGTAGCTCGCAACGTAATCGGTGATTTTCGGATTGTAGAGAATATCGCGCGCAATAGGACGCAGGCGGCATTCGATATAACGCGGCGCGGAAGCCGAATCTCCGGTGTAGAGATTTCCGAAGTTTCCCTGCCGGTCGATGAGCAGATCTTTATTGGCAAGAACGACGAGCGCCGAATAGATGGACGCGTCCCCGTGCGGATGATATTTCATACACTGACCGACGACGTTTGCGACTTTGTGAAATTTGCCGTCGTCCGCTTCGAGGAGCGTGTGGAGGATCCTCCGCTGCACGGGTTTCAGCCCGTCGACGAGTTCGGGAATCGCACGGTCGCGGATAACGTAGCTCGCATATTGGATAAAATTGCTGTCGAAAAGATGTTTCACGTATGCCATAATGTTAAGTATAGCGCAAATGCGGGCTTGTGTCTTGCGAAGTGCGGCGCGAGCGCGCGGTCAAAAAGACACGCACTATTTTCGTGTGTCGACTCGTGCGGCGGAAAGCGTTTGCCGTTTTACGCCATATACCCCAAGCACGAAGAAATCTGACGCGCGGTTTCGCAAATCATATAGATATTCGCATCCGCTATCACGGAAGCCGCACGAAAAGCGAAACTTTCGGCGTACCGCATCTTTTTGCAGTACGCACGATTAAAAAGCGCCCTTACAATGCGTCGAAAAAGCCCTTGGCTTTCAAGAGTTC
>ERZ773014.910-NODE-910-length-19354-cov-2.495673_pt1 | contig 19354 bp, 15 predicted proteins | sample MGYA00580841_ERZ773014 | MGnify/ENA primary metagenome ERZ773014 (study PRJEB29015, sample SAMEA2737989) | human oral metagenome | biome: human oral; feature: human-associated habitat; material: dental | place: China | collected 2067 ...
TCACCACCGTGCATCTTATCTTCGCAAGCCATATTCTACCCTATGGTTGGTTTGCCGTTATCATTATGATTTTGCTCGGCATCGCTTTCTCACTTGTACCGTCGGCCATGTGGCCCAGCGTACCCAAGATTATCCCCCTGAAACTACTCGGTTCGGCTTATTCCATTATCTTCTACATCCAAAACATCGGTTTATCGCTTGTACCGATGATGATTGGCAAGATGAACGGCATTGATCCTACCTACACCACCTCAATGTCAATCTTTGCCGGCTTTGGCAGTGCAGCCATTGTTATTTCACTTATTCTGCTTGTGGTCGACAAAAAGAAACACTACGGCTTGCAACAAGCTAATATCCGCAAATAAAGTATCATAAAAAGTTGATAAAATGATCAGGGCTGAATTTCAAAAGAATTCAGCCCTGATTTATATCCACACTATAGCCATTTCTCAACAAATAACTGTAGATCATACACTTACAAACCGCCTTCTTCATAAAAATCAATAACTAATTTAATGTGAGTTCAGATATGGCTCTTTTTAGTGTTATAGACTACGGTAAACTTTTAAATTAAAAATTTCTTTCTTCAGAATTTGAGTTTTGACACACCCTCAACTTTGTTAGTCTCTTTTATGTTAGACGCTCTTTGTTTTGTTAGAACGAAACTTGTGGCAGCAGGAGAACCAAATAACCGACGAACATTAAAACATAATACATAACCCTTGATATCTGTCGGTTTTGATATTATATAGAGGTTGAATCAGTGTTAAAATTTTATTGTTAGTCTTTATTTTCTCAATCGTGAAATGTCAACTGATTTATATTGCTTATCCTTATAATTGCCAAATTTGTAGATAACGGAAAATGCACCTGTTATCCAGTCTTGACAAATCCGCATACTGAAATTTTGGTTACCAAAAGTAGACTTTGTGGTGTACTTCCGGTTTGTAAGATTATTGCCTGAAGCGATGATATTCCATACTCCATTTGAAGAAATCCAACGCAGTGATGCATTGAGAGTAAATGTATTTCCTATATCATAAACACCTTGTATGGCATTACTTTGAAAAATTGGATTAACAACAAGTTTCAGATTCATTTTTCTACTGAATGAGAATGTTACATTGCTGCCCATTTGAACAGAAAACTTCTTCCTATTAAAATTTATATCAAAAAAATTCTTACATTTATCATTGCTGTAAAATCCGGTTACAAAGGCATTACCACCAAGCCATGAACCCACCGCAAATTGTGTCATGGCTTGAAGTCCATATACATTTCGATGATTTAAATTTACTTCTTTCATTATGACCGCCATACGGTCAGATGGTTGATAAGGTAGTTGTACCATTCCATTGGGTGATACGTTAGCAAAAGCAACTAATGTGTACTTTCTATTTATCTGCCACATTAAAGATGTATTATACTTCCTTGAAGGTTTTAACATCGGGTTTCCCCAAACTTCCTGATATGATGAAGAATAAAATATTTGGTTCATAGTACTCCAATAGCTTGGATAGCTTGCATCAGAACTAAGAGAGAGATTGAGCAGATGACGTGTGTTGATCATCCAAGTAGCATTAAATGATGGATACACATGCCAATCATCCCATTGTGGAGAATGAAAATTTTCAAAAGCCAAAGAAGCATTTACACTCATGCCTTTTCCTATTTGTTTGCTGAAGCCAATATGACTATTGAAAACATGCTCGTCTATATTCACTTTATTGGTTGCTTCCGGCAGTATGACTCCGGATGCATTGCGTGTTGTCTGATAGCTATCGTTGTTTGATTTTTGGTATTTCAAACCATAGTTCAATGCCCAGTTCTTACCCAATTTATGGACTTGGTCGGCCATAACTTGCCATTTGTCAATGACTTGCTTGCTACTTGCTATAAGATTACGTTCTGAATACTCTAAAATTCCAATAAGATTTTGGTTACGAGGAGACTCGTAGTAAGTATATGACCCTACCAAACGTAATCCAAAAGGCAATGTATAGCTTATGTCTAGGTTATGCAGATAATTGTGTCCGTAACTATTTTGTGTAGAAATACTACTTCCGGTAGTTTTATTTTCAATGTCTGATTTAGTGACATTTCCTGCATAGCTGATATCTATAGTATGGTTGGGAGCAAAATGATACCCTAATTCTGCACGAAAATCATGCGAATATCCTGTAGACATCGTTCTCGTTTTATCATAGTAAGGGATATGACTATTGTTAAGAGGATGCAGAGCATCATGTTCCCTTTCTGCATATTTCTTTCCATTTGTGTAAGCATAACACAAATCTAACGTCAATTTTTTATTTACAAGCAACAGATTTCCCTTACTGTATCCCGCAAAGTATTTGGATTGATTTAGAGTTCCTTGCACCTGTCCCGAAGTTTGATGTTGGCTTATGTAGTCTTTTGTGATTACATTTATAGCAGCACCACGTACATGATATTGGGCAGGGGCTGAAAGCATCAATTCTGCCTTGTTTAGTTGTGCAGATGGCATATTCTTTAATCGTTGTATAACTTGTTCTTGACTAAGTGTAGTTGGCTTGCCATTGATTATTAATGTAATATTGGAACCTGCAAATTTAAGTCTTTCACCTACTTGTATAATACCTGGAATATTCTTGATGGCATCATAAGCGTTGTCCGCTGGAATTTTTTCCAAAAGATTTTGTATATTATACACCATTTTCCCATGTTCCAATTTTACAATAGTTTTCTCTGCTTTCACTACAACCTCTGGTAACTCTTTGTACAAAGCTTCAAGATTTATAGTGTCATTCTTATTCACTATAGAGTCGTTCTTATCCACGAATTGTGCAAATAAAGTCTGAATAGAGGCAAGGAATATTATTATTACGAAAAATTTCATATTTAACTTAATTAAAGTTGGGCATTATCGTAGGACCATTATTGGGATTTTTCCTTAATAATTTCTCTATGGATTTTTGAACTAATGGTCCTACTGGTAACTCTAAAATGAACTTTTTACCAAGTCTTATAGAAGGTGTAATGATAGGCTCCATCCTCCATTGTTTTTGGAAACTATCATAATAGCTTCTTGCACCTAATTTTATACCCAATTTTTCTCCTTCATGTTTAATCCAACCACCATATGACGTTGTTTCGATGAAAGGAAAAGTCGCCATTGAAAAATATGGATTGCGATTATATATTGTACCAAAAATAGCTACAGACCATTGTGGTGAAAACCTATACTCCAAAAAGCCATTTATACCAAACTGTGTTGTCACATTTCTTGTTTCATATTGCTTTACAATAAGGCCTGTCTTAATACACAAATTATCATCTTGATAATTGAACAAGAATGCAACACTTTTGTTTTTCAATAAGTTGACATATGAATTTTCTGCAGAGACCGCATACACCCCCAAATGTCTTATTCCAAATACATTATTTTTTAATAGATTATTTGTATTTGGTAAATACATATGTCGGTTTGGATCTTGTTTATTGTAGAAGTCTATATCGTTAGAAAAAACGTTTTTTTTCTCTAATACTATCTCTGCGTCATATGTTTGAGATATTACAGGTGTGGATATATATCCTGTTGGATGAGATGGAAGAATTGCACCATCTTCTAGAACAGGTAAGCGCTTTGGAGTATTCTCCATAAAAGATTGTGCGCAACAAGCGCTAACTGCAAAAGATAATACAGTCGATAAAAAAACTTTTCTAGTGATACGTATCTTGTACAATCTCATCTATTTCTTTCCTAAATCTACAAAAGTCAATGGATCTATTGTCCATTGACTCTCGTTGTACTAATCGTTAAAAATTAATGCCGGTCGTTACTCCAACATCACCTATGTCTCTAATTACTGGGTAGACATAACCATCTTCAAAGGCATTCGACTCTTCAAACCTTGTGTTAGTCATCTTATCAAGATAATCTAACGACGATTCATTAATAATGTTCATACTTATAAAATATTAAAAGGAATTAATAATCGAGACGAATTCTTTTGATTGCTTCAATACAGTCATTGCAGGAGAAGGAAGATATGTCTTTGCTGGTGGAAACCAGCAAATGCTACAGTGTTTTTATTCAAACCATTTAGATTTTCTCCAAAGATAGACAAAATAATTGTTATTCCATTCTAGATCACTGCAAAAAGAAGTAAGAAATATTTTTCATAAATGCAGTAATAAGCAGAAAATATAAAAACCTTCTGTGTAATCAATAAAAGTCGTAAGAGCAAATATTTACTTGTAACCAATGAACTATACAAAATACTTTGCTCTTACAACTCTTTAGCCCATCTCACCCCTATGCCATTTTCTGTACTATGTTTTAAAAAGAATGAGAATGTACCCTTTTCAGAGTTTACAATAAACCCTCTTTATTTATAAACGGAGAAAGGTATGGTAAGCATTTACCCAAAGTTATCGAACATAATGCTTTCGGGTTCAACACCGATGCTATCGAGCATAGCTTGCACCGCCTTACTCATCGGACCCGGTCCGCACATATAAAATTCGATGTCTTCGGGCGCTTCGTGGTCTTTTAAGTACGTGTTGTACATTACGTCGTGCACAAATCCTGCCGTATAAGGTACACCTGCTTCATCAGCTTTCGGGTCGGGCCGATCAAGTGCCAGATGGAAATGGAAGTTGGGATATTCTTTTTCCAGTTCGTGGAAATCTTCCAAGAAAAACGCCTCGCTTAGACTGCGTGCGCCATAGAAGTAATGCATCTGGCGGTCACGGGTATGAAGCGTTTTCAGCATATGCATAATCTGACTGCGCAAGGGTGCCATACCGGCCCCACCACCTACCCAAATCATCTCTTTCTTAGAATCGAAAATAGGGTGAAAATCGCCAAACGGACCACTCATCACCACCTTATCACCAGGCTTACGCGAGAAGATGTAACTCGATGCAATACCCGTGGGTACGTTTTGAAAACCTACTTCGGGGCGTGGTTTGAACGGCGTGGTGGCAATACGAACGGTCAACGTAATGCGATCGCCTTCAGCCGGATAATTGGCCATTGAATAAGCGCGAATGGTTTCTTCTGGATTGTGCGCCTTGAGCGAGAAGATATCGAAGTTTTCCCATACAGGCACATATTCTTCACCGATGTCTTTCTTATCAAAATCCTTGTCATAATCAATCGTATCATATGCCGGTATCTTGATTTGTGCGTAGCTACCGGGCACAAAGTCCATGTGTTCGCCCGGTGGAAGCTCAACAATAAATTCTTTGATAAAACTCGATACATTCTTGTTACTGATAACAGTACACTCCCATTCTTTGACACCCAGCACGCTTTCAGGTACTTTTACCTGCAAATCGCTTTTTACCTTGCACTGACAGCCCAATCGCCAATGATCTTTTATCTCTTTCCGGGTAAAGTGAGAACGCTCCGAATCAAGAATCTCTCCTCCCCCTTCTACGACCTGTAACTTACACTGCCCACAGCTTGCTTTTCCTCCGCACGCTGAAGGCAGAAAAATTCCGTTTTCGTTAAGCGTAGCCATCACATTATTACCTTGTTCAACCGAAAGTTGTTTATCACCGTTAATGGTAATCGTAACCTTACCGCTTGGCGACAAATATCTTTTTGCCACAAGCAAGATAACAACCAACAATAAGATGGTGAGTAAAAAAACGGCTATACTAATGAATATAAATTGTCCCATGTCTGTTTATTATAGATTTAGCCCCGAAAAGCACATCATAGCTATTGCCATAAGCCCTACGGTGATGAATGTTATGCCCAAGCCTTGTAAAGGTTTGGGAACGTCGCTGTATTGCATTTTTTCTCTAATGGCTCCCATAGAAACGATAGCCAAGGTCCAACCAATGCCGCTACCCAATGCATAGGAAAGAGAATCCCATATCGACCCGATAAACTGCGTACTAGCTGGATCCATATTGATACGTTGCTGCATAAAGAGTGACGCACCCATAATGGCACAGTTAACAGCGATAAGGGGGAGAAAGATACCAAGCGCAGCATAGAGCGACGGACTGTACTTCTCTACAACCATTTCTACCAGCTGCACAATGCCTGCAATAACTGCAATGAAAAGGATAAAGCTGAGATATGACAAATCTACGCCCTCTATCAAACAATCGGGCCCCAATACTTTTGTTTGCAACAAATAGTCGATGGGCACTGTAACCAACAGTACAAAGGTTACTGCAAGTCCTAACCCTAACGACGTTTTTACATTTTTAGAAACGGCAAGAAAAGAGCACATGCCTAAGAAGAAGGCAAATATCATATTGTCCACAAAGATGGACCTGAAGAATAAACTAATTAAATGTTCCATTGTTTACTTTTTTATTTCTCCTTATAGAAATAGGCTCTGTGAACCCAAATAACGCATCCTAACAGTATCAATGCCATGGCAGGCATTGTCATCATTCCGTTATTGAGATACCCCCAATTATAAACATTCTCGGGGATAATTTGAAAACCCAATAAAGAACCGCGACCAAAGAACTCGCGTACAGCTCCTACCAGCACCAAGATAAAAGCATATCCCAATCCGTTTCCTATGCCGTCAAGAAAGCTCGGCCAAGGTTTGTTCATCATAGCGAAGGCCTCAAGACGCCCCATCAAGATACAATTAGTGATAATAAGCCCCACATATACTGATAATTCAACACTTACATCATACACAAAGGCCTTGAGAATTTGACTTACAATCGTAACCAATGCAGCCACAACAACCAATTGAACAATGATGCGGATACGTGAAGGGATGGTATTGCGAATGATGGAAATGATAACATTCGAGAATGCTGTAATGATGGTTACAGCAAGTCCCATCACTATGGCAGGTTTTAATTGGGATGTAACAGCCAAAGCCGAACAAATTCCCAACACTTGTACCATTATAGGGTTGTCAAGATTTAAGGGATTGATAAAAACCTCTTTGTTTTCTTTTGAAAATAACTTACTCATATACTTAAGCCCTAATTATTTATCGGTTAAAAAAATAAGATATTTCGACAAACATTCAGTAAGCATATCGCTCACGCCATTACTAGTTAGTGTTGCTCCTGTTACTGCATCTACTTGTGTTGCGGGCTCTTCCACTTTTTTTACAACCGAAAGTGCAATCTTTGAGTTATCGTTACCAAAAAGTTTTTTACCCTGAAACAACTTTTGCCATTTGATATTGTCTTTTATCTCTGCACCCAATCCAGCCGTTTCTCCTTCGTGATTAAAATAAGCACCATAAACCGTGTTTTTATCATCGTTAAGAGCAATAAAGCCATTAATAGGCCCCCAAAGTCCCATGCCATAAACAGGTATTATATATTTGGTCTGCCCATTTACCTTGCAAACAAACAAAGCTAGTTTACCCGCTTTATAATCAGCACTATTTAATGTAAATCCGGCTTTTTCACCACCTGGTTCACCTTTATTAATGAGTTTTCCATTTACATCTATAATTTCGTCTGCAACAATCAGTTGCTTATATTTTTCCGCTGCAGCTGCATTGTCAACATTTCTTACATTGAGTGCATAGAGCAATTGTTTTTTCTTATCCAACGCAACATTAACGTCTTGCATTGGCTTTAATGCCTTAAAAACAAAAGCTAGCAGAAAAGCTACGATAACAACAATAACGGTAGAATATACCAGCGTATAACCGTTGGCATTGGTATTCAGCCTTTTCTTATTTTTTTCTGCCATAATTTTATTTGTTGTTTTGAGTTAAACGTTTCATGCGCTTATTGATATTGGTCTGAACCACACAATAATCTATCAGCGGCGCAAGCATATTAGCGAACAAGATGGCCAGCATCATACCCTCAGGATAACCGGGATTCATTACGCGAATAATGATAGCCATAGCTCCAATCAAAGCTCCATAAACATATTGTCCGAAACTTGTTCGGGCAGAGGTTACAGGATCTGTGGCCATAAAAACAGCGCCGAAACAGAAACCACCCAATACAATATGCTCGTACCAACTAATAGGTGTCATATCCAACGAGTTGAAAATAATCGCCGTAATGATACCACCAGCAAACACACTGCCCATTGTTCGCCAACTGGCAATACCTGTCCAAAGCAGAATAATTGCACCTATGGCAATAGCGATAACACTGGTCTCACCGATACTTCCCGGAATAAAACCTGTTATCATATCTGTAATTGTATAAGGAACATCGGCCCCAACACCTATTTCTCCTAAAGGGGTAGCCGCCGTAAAGCCATCGGGCAAATTGTTGCCAAAGCCCAATATGGAGCTCGTTGCCACCCAAACACTGTCGCCCGTCATCTTAGAAGGATAAGAAAAAAATAGGAACGCGCGCGCGCATAAAGCCGGATTAAAAATGTTCATACCCGTTCCACCGAATATCTCCTTACAAATTATCACCGAGAAAGCAACAGCAATGGCAAGTATCCACAAAGGACAGTTAACTGGAATAATCAGCGGTATGAGAATACCTGTTACCAAAAAACCTTCTTGAATTTCTTCATGTTTCCATTGTGCCCAAGCAAATTCGATACCCAAACCAACGATATAACTAACTAAGACTTTTGGGATAACGGCAAGAAAACCGAAGAAAAAGACATTGAAGAAACTTGCTTCAGCAAGTTTTCCGGCCAAAAGATAGTTCTGATAGCCCACATTGTACATACCGAAAAGCAATGCTGGCAATGCTGCAATTACCACCATACTCATAATTCGCTTAGAATCGATGGAATCATGTATGTGTGTGCCCACTTTCGAAGTTGTGTTAGGAACAAACAAGAACGTTTCAAGTCCGTCAAAGATGCTTTGAAAAGTGTGAAGTTTTCCACCCTTTTCAAAATTGGGCTTTATTCTGTCTAAATATTGTCTTAATGCTTTCATTTTATCTATGCGTTTTCTTTACGTAACATATCCAAGCCTTCGCGAACAATACGCTGCAGTTCCAGTTTTGAACTGTCTACAAACTCGGCAACGGCAAAATCTTCCGGTGACACCTCATAAATACCCAACTGTTCCATCTTATCAATGTCGCCGGCAATGATAGCTTTAATCAAAAACTCACCATAAATATCCATGGGCAAAACCTTGTCATATTCTCCACTCATAATAATGTGGCGTTCGCCCCCCTTTATCCGAGCATCCAAGTCGTACTCTTTTTTACCCAAAAGCCAAGAAAAATAGCTGTGTGATGTAGAAAGCTGATTGGTTCGAGGCAATATCCAACCTAACATTTCATCAGCATGATCACCTTCGGGTATCGCCGTTATTTCAGAAGTCTTCACACCTACACTATCTTCCAAACTCGATTTTATACCTGTCAACGGATTACCATTAATCAAACGGATACCCTCCTGACATTTGAAAGCATCTTTAAGAATATCTGCAAAAGGGGTACCTATCAATGCTTCAACATACTCAGGAGTAGAGATGGCACTTCCACCAATAGCAATGGTGCGCTTAAGATTTACTTTTCCGGTATTGAATAGTCGACCAAAAAACAATACAAACGTAGGGTCGACAGTCCAAACCGTTTCGCCTTTATTTACAGGTGACAAATGATTAACCTGCACACCTACATTTCCTGCAGGACATGGACCATCAAAAATAGTAATCTCAACATCTTGAGCTTTGAGCAGAGCATCAGCCTTTTGACTTTTACCCACACCCAGATAAGTTTTTGCTATTTTTGAAAGTGCAGTAAGACCGGTTTGAAAATCAGCCTCATTACCTTGCAGTTCAAACTCAAAATTACCAGCAAGCGGCATATCTCTCAATGCCGAAACAAAGATAGCTTTGGGCTTTTGTTGCGGAGAAGCCGATACTGCATAAGGTAGCTGATAGATATAGCCGAATAAACCGGCCTCTAACAAGGCACTCGTTACTTCGTCACCCAACAAAGAAGCAGCGTCTTTTTTACCAAAATCATAAAACTGTTGTTCTTTGTCTGCTTTAATTTTTATTCCAAGTATCTTTCTTCTGTCACCACGTACCACGTTACTAACCGTTCCACTAACAGGCGAAGCGAACCTTACCTCAGGATATCTTTTATCTACAAACAAGGCTTCTCCTGCATCAACATGATCACCTTCGTGCACCAACAACTTTGGAATAACACCTACAAAAGTATCTGGGCACAGCATATATTCAGCACTTTGCCCAACACTTCGTTTTGTTTCCGCAGCCTTTCCTTTCAAATGGATGTTGTAGCCTTTGCGTAACTTAATGACATTTGCCATAACGAAATTATAGTAAAAATTATGTGATTTATTCTCATTCGAAAAGTATTGTTTTTCAATTACTTACACCCCATATTCCAAAAGCATAGGTTTTACCCTCCAAAAGCATAGGTTTTGCACCTCAAAAGCATAACTTTTGCAAACTAAAAGCATAGCTTTTGGAACGTGAAAGCATAGCTTTTGAGAAATAGGTACATTGTGCTTGAAGAATAGCATAAGAAGAACTTAAATACCGTTGCAAATATAATCAAAAATATGCATAAATAAGAGAAAAACCATTTTGATATTTCTCGTTGAGATATTTTTGATGTAATTTTGCCAATTAAACAAGGCGTTTGAGAAAGTTTAGACACATAGTTAACGGCATTTTATGGACCATCATTGGTCTGTATCTCACATTTATCGTGTTATTGCATATTCCTGCAGTACAGTCGTTTATTGGAACTAAAGTTGGCCAAGCTGTTTCAGAAAAATTAGGAACGGAAGTTTATGTAGGAAAAGTTGACTTAGGACTGCTGAATAGAATTATTATTGATGATTTTCGAGTACGCGACCAGCAAAACAAGGAATTGTTACAAGCCACCAGATTATCGCTAAAATTCGACTTTTTATCTCTTTTGCATAAGCGTATACGTATCTCTTCCATACAGCTTTTTGGATTGCGGGCCAACTTATATAAAAAGGACGCACAGGCGCAAAGCAATTTTCAATTTGTTTTAGATTCGTTGGCATCGAAAGATACAATTGCACAAACCCCTTTAGACTTAAAAATCAATTCACTCATCATCAGGCGGGGCTATATTAAATACAACCGTTGGGATGTAGCCCGGAAAAGAAACCAATTCTCAACCAATCACATTGATGCGAAGAATATCAGTGCACATGTTATTATTAATGCCGTTAAAGACGACAGTCTGAATGTGAATGTAAGAGATCTTTCATTTGAAGAAGCGTCTGGATTAATATTAAAGTCACTGACATTTAAGTTAACAGCCAATACAAAAAACGCCACGCTTTCTTCTTTTCAAATGGTTTTGCCCAACAGCAAAATTGTATTGAATAACTTGAAAGCGTCGTATAAAATCAAGCATGGAAAAGTAATTATGCCTACACTTGAGTTTGATGGAAGTGTAGACAAATCGACTATAACTCTTACAGATTTAGGCTGTTTCATACCAATATTTAAAAAAGCTACAAAACCTTTATCGTTTCATTTTACTTTTTCAGGTACCGGAACTTCCCTGAAAATTGATTCAATGGAAGTAGCATCTTATCGTTCTCATCTACTGCTACAAGGTAATGGATCGCTCCGTAATTGGCAGTCAGCTCCCCACTGGGCGGCAAACATCAAAAGATTTAGCCTTGACACGGACGGAATAAAATTCATTACAGATATTTTTAGTCGACATATTAATCTTCCACCTGTTATTTCGCGATTAGGCAACATTGAATATAAAGGTGAAATGGGGGGGTATGGTAACGATATTTCGGCCAAAGGTGTACTCACAACAGATGCAGGTATTGCTGCGCTTGCCTTTGGAAAACACAACAATAAATTTTCTGCAAGAATAGAGACCGAAGAGTTTAAGCTGGGTAAAGTGCTGGAAAACGATAAATTCGGAACGATTTCTACTCAAATAGATATTAGTGGGAGAATACCTGTAAACAACGATATATACATTGAAGCAGCCGGTGATATTTCAAAATTTGAGTATAATTCCTATGCATATAAAAACATATCGGTTGATGGTGTGTTTGAGGGTAATGCTTTTGATGGTAAATTAACAGTTAATGATCCAAATGCTATCGTCAGCATGGCGGGAAAATTTGACTTTTTATCAAAACATCCTTATGCCAAATTAACAGCAGATATAGAGAAATTATCTCCCTCTGCACTGAAGATCTCCAACAAATGGCCGAATACACAATTTCAATTTAGAATTCATACAGATATTGAAGGAAAGAGTCTTAATACAGCCAACGGATACGCCCTGTTGACAGATTTTGCCATGAAATCTGATCGGGTTGACTATACTTTATCCAATCTTCTCGTTAACATAAATAACAAAGAAAATTTACATCATCTCCATGTAAAGAGCGATTTCGGACAGATACAATTAACCGGAAAGTATGATTATAATACACTTTCGCAAAGTATTATCAATCTGATAGGCAGTAAATTGCCTACCATCCCGGGATTACCTGATATGAATAATGCCCGCACCAACAACTTCTCTATTAGCGGAACAATAGAGCGTTCAGATTGGTTACAACACATTTTTAATATTCCAGTAGAGATAGAACAGCCTCTCACTATTAACGGACACATGAGCGATGCAGACCGCACACTTAATCTTACTCTTGATGTTCCCAGCTTTACTTATGCCGGAAATCATTTTGAAACAGGTAACATTCTTGTAAAAACACTTCATGATACGCTGACAGTTTCGGCACAGGTAAGAAAGGTTAGCGAGGAAAACAAAAAGTTTTATTTAGCGCTTCAAGCTGTAGCCGCAGATAACACCCTATCTTCTACACTTACATTCGACAATATGCGTAAGCAACGTTTATATGGACAACTGAAAACGGATGTTATCTTTTATAAAAATGAAAAGAATGTTTCTACTGCCCATTTTGCAATTAAGCCCTCTAATATTCTCGTGGGAGATACCGTCTGGACAATTCAGCCATCTGAAATTACTTATAACCAAACCAGACTTGATGTCAGTCATTTCAGCATTAATCATCACAACCAACATATCACAATCGATGGAACCGCTAGTCAAAATCCGGAAGATTCAGTATCAATAGGACTACGAGACATTGATGTGAACTACATCCTTAATCTGGTAAATTTTCATTCTGTGAGCTTTAGGGGACTCGCATCGGGCACTGCCGTTTTGAAAAATCCATTCAATACGCTTGAAGGATACGCTACGTTAAAGGTAAAAGACTTTAAGTTTCAAGATGGAAGAATGGGAATTCTTGATGCCCATATCAACTTGAATAACAAGGAAGGACAAATTGATATTGATGCCATTGCCAACGATGGACAGGATATCAAAACATTCGTTAATGGCTATATTTCTCCAAAACATAATTACATTGATTTGGCAATAAGGGCCTATAACTCACGTATTGAATTTATAGAGAGCTTTTGCGGCAGTTTTATGCACGATGTAGAAGCCAATGCAAACGGTCTGTTAAGAGTTTTTGGTCCACTTGACAATATTAACCTCACCGGACAAATGATTGCCAACGGCAATCTCAGTATTACTCCACTGAACACCACTTACACTTTACGCAATGATACCATTCGCTTTTTACCCGATCTCATCGAATTTAAAGCAGATACCGTATATGATAGAAACGGAAACATCGGTATCGTTACGGGGTACCTTCAACATGAACATTTAACCAATCTTTCCTACAATCTTTCTATTGCGACAAGAAATCTTTTGGCCTACGATTTCAAAGATTTTGGAAACAGTAGTTTCTGCGGAACGGTTTATGCTACAGGCACCTGCGACATCGTTGGAAAGAGTGGCGAAGTGAACATTGATATCAATGCCACACCCGAAAAAAACTCTGTCTTTGCCTATAATGTAGCTAATCCCGAAGTCGCGAGGAACAATCAGTTTATTCATTGGGGCAAAAACGCCTTACAAATACGAAACGATTCCACCAATATCGCTGCAACAGAAGACACTGATTTTGCACAAGAAGATAAACCGGAAATACCTACAGATATCCGGCTTAACTTCTTTATTAACTGTACTCCCGATGCAAGTCTCAGACTTTTAATGGACAAGCAGAGTGGCGATAACATCACCCTCAATGGCAGCGGAATGATACGGGCATCCTATTATAACAAAGGAAACTTCGAGATGTTTGGTAACTACCTCGTTGACCGGGGCATTTATAAACTCACAATACAAAACGTTATCAAAAAAGACTTCTCTTTTCAGCAGGGCGGAACCATTGCTTTTGGCGGTGACCCTTATAACGCCCAACTTAACCTACAAGCCTTTTACACAGCCAATGGGGTCAGCTTATCTGACCTCAATATTGGCCGTAGCTTTTCCAGCAACAACATTAGGGTCAACTGTTTGATGAACATTACAGGTACACCGGCTGCTCCTAAGCTAACATTCGGGTTAGACATGCCTACTATCAACAGTAATGTAAAACAAATGATTTACAGCCTTATTAATGGCGAAGAGGAGATGAATCAGCAAGTACTTTATTTGCTTGCTGTCGGCCGTTTCTACACACAAAACAGAAATAATGCCGAGATAGATAATACAAGCTCGCAAAGTAAAACATCGCTAGCGATGCAAAGCCTTTTAAGCAGCACAATCAGTCAGCAACTGAATACTGTATTGAGTAGCGTTATTAATAATAATAATTGGAGCTTCGGTGCTAACATATCAACAGGAGATGAGGGATGGAACAATGCAGAATACGAAGGAATACTAAGTGGTCGGTTACTTAACAACCGTCTTCTTATCAACGGACAGTTCGGCTATCGGGACAATCCAAACACAACGACGAGTTTTATTGGCGATTTCGACCTCCGCTATCTACTCTTTCCCAATGGAGGACTCGCTATCAAGATGTATAACCAAACTAACGACCGATATTTTACCCGAAACAGTCTTACTACACAAGGTTTGGGACTTATTATGAAAAAAGATTTCAACGGATGGCGAGATTTATTCCGATTTACTCGCAAAAGTAAAATTCAACAGCCCAAATCAAAAAAATAAACCACCCTCCTCACCTCAATCCATCTCAAATACTCTTTTTCATTAGAATAAGCTTTATTTTTAATCAATTCAAACTTACTTTAATTAGAAACAACTATGCTTCTAATTAAAAATAGGCTCTTTATGAAAAATAAGAAGAAATAACTTAAACACCTTACAGAAAGAGCCAGTTAAATATTTAATGTCAAAGGGTTACGGTTTAATAAGATATAATCAAACAGAAGCCCAAACACTATTAGTAAACCATAAATAAGTATATTTCTTGCTGTCTTTTCTAAAATCATATTAAGTGCTTTACCTTTACTTATCCGCGCCATCTCTTGATATGTACGTGTATGAAAAAATAAGTATATCAAGGGGAAGATAAAGCAAAAAATAAAACCATTAGCAACGAAAACCAGTCCTAAAAGGCAAGCTACATAACCTGTTAATAGATAAAGCAATTCAGATTTTCGGCGACCAAGCCGAACAACAAGCGTTATTTTCCCAACCCGTTCGTCGTTATCTATATCTCGATAATTATTTACAACTAACAAGCTATCTATCACTAATCCGCATGCAAAAGCTGCCAAAAAAATATAAAATGGTATGCAGAAGCTTGAAGCCACAGCAAGATAATACGTTCCGCAAACAGGAACAAGACCAAAAAACAACAAGACCAGCAAATCGCCCATTCCACGCGATGAAAAATAAGTAGTATAAAGGAAGCTGAAGAGTACACATAATGCACCAATTAGCAACATCATCCATCCTCCATAAGAAATAAGCGGAAGACCGATAAGACAGGATAAACTAATAAAAAAAATAATTGCACGTTTCATTTTTTCGATACTAATCCATCCTTGTGCGCAGGCTCTACGAGGTCCCAAACGGTGTTTATCATCTTTTCCTCGTATAAAGTCAAAATAATCATTAATTAAATTAGCGTTTATCTGCATTGTCAATGCAAAAAGAAGACAGAGTACTGTTGGCAACACAGAAATATGTACATTTGTATCAACAAAGGCAAAGGTTGCTCCAATCATAACCGGCACAGCTGCTCCTGCAAGTGTTTTGGGGCGTGCAGCTAATATCCACGCTTTAAGAGAGTTTACTTTTATATCTTTCACACTGTTTTTTAATTTCATCTTTGCTTTCTTTGAATACATTCTTCTCCTTTTCAAAGGGTTTCCGCACTTTGCAAAATTAAACATTAATCCTTATATTTGCAAAACAAAACAAAGGTCTATGGCAGCAGCACAAGTTCAACTCGATTTAATGGAATTTATCGAAAAAAATATACTTCCCCGTTATAATCATTTTGATAAAGCCCATAACTTGACGCACGCCATCCGGGTTATTAAACGCTCATTACAGTTGGCAGCTAAAATAGGTGCTAATATAGATATGGCTTATGTTATTGCAGCTTATCACGACCTTGGATTAGAAGGTCCAAGAGCGATTCATCACATGACAAGCGGAAAAATATTAACGGCTGATGCGCGATTAAAGAAATGGTTTTCAACAGAACAAATAAAGATAATGAAAGAGGCAGTGGAGGATCATCGTGCCTCAAACTCACATGCACCGAGAAGCATTTACGGAAAGATTGTGGCTGAAGCAGATCGGGATTTAGAACCACAAATTGTTTTCAGACGCACCGTGGAGTACGGATTAGATCATTATCCCCAAAAGAGCAAAGAAGAGCATTGGCAGCGATTTGTTGAGCACATGACTAATAAATACTCAAATAGTGGGTATATTAAATTGTGGATTGCAGGTTCTTCCAATGAAAAATCGCTTAAAGAAATTCGAAATATTATTGTAGACAAGGCGCAATTAAGAAAACAATTTGATATAATTTATCAAGAAGAAATTAACAGAATGGCAAAATAATAGGCTAAGGAATTCTACAGTAATAGGCCTAAAATGTTTGGCTAAATTAAAAGAATAAAGTATCTTTGCAATAATAAAAGAAAGAAATATGGGGTTGTATCGATTAGATTGGGGTACTCTTCAAAACAAAATCGAAAACCGAGAAGATTTCTTTTGCTAATGGCGGGCCACGAACCTTACGGTTAGCTGTAAAGCCGGTGGATTACAAAGGCGGAGAACTCTCAAATCATGTATAGCTCAGAGTTTTCATCACATCATCGATATGACCCTTTTTTATAACAGGCAGGACGTATTCTCCTGCCTGTTTGTTTTCATATAATAAGAAAGAATTTAAAAACATTAAATATCAAGAATATGTTTTCTGGAATAATAGAAGAAATGGCTACAGTCGTCGCCACAAGAAAAACGAACAAGAATATAGATTTTACATTAACATGTTCGTTTGTTAACGAATTGCAGGTAGATCAAAGCGTATCGCACAACGGGGTATGTCTCACCGTCATAGAGATACAAAACAACACATATACAGTAACTGCAATGAAAGAAACTTTACAGAAATCTAATCTCGGTTTATTAAACATTGATGATAAAGTAAATATTGAACGTTCAATGAGAATGAACGGACGATTGGATGGACATATTGTTCAAGGACATGTAGACACCACTGCACGATGCACAAACGTAGAGGATGCGGAAGGGTCTACCTATTATACCTTTGAGTATAATTTTGACCATGAGATGGCCAAACGAGGCTATTTTACCGTGGATAAGGGTTCAGTAACAGTTAATGGTGTATCATTAACTGTATGTGAGCCGACTAATAATTGTTTTAAAGTAGCTATTATACCTTACACAAAAGCGAATACTAATTTCTGTAATATGCAAATCGGTAGTATTGTAAATTTAGAATTTGATATTATTGGCAAATATATCGCCAAACTGCAACAGGTTTAATAAAGAGATTCGGGAAATACGACAAAGGTCTTTCCAGGTTACAACTAAATCGGGCGAAATGTTCTTATGTAAAGAACTTTCGCCCGATTATGATATAAAGATCAGAGATTTAGCTTTCTCTGTAACACTCTACTCAAAGCTTGTATGTGCTGTCCTCGTTTATTAATACTGTCACGCATGCTATTAAATTCGTTAAATAAATGAGCTGCAGCATTTTGTAAAGCATTAGGTTGTCTTGTCCTCTTATCTGCATCCGAATTGACAATTATTTTGATACCTTTTTCTTTTAATACGATATCAATATCTTTACCCGTTACTACCGGATCTCCATCATAGTGTATAAGTCCTTCCTTACTGCGGTGAATATGTAATTGCTTACACTTAAAAGTTTTGATTTTAGAACTTTTGTCGAGCGTTTTATTAAACATATCAATGCTTATTTGTGGGGCCTCAAGCAGGTCAAAAGGTTCCATTATAATAATGTCCATCCATCCATCACTCATTGAAGCTTGTGGAGCAATATAAGCATTATTACCATATTGAGAAGCGTTGGCGCAAGAAATAAGAAATGCTTTGTATCGGTAAGTTCCTGTTTCATCCTCTATTTCATAGGTTTCCGGTTGATAACTTAGCCCCTCTCTCAAGATATTCTCAACATAAGTAATCGGTCCGCGCTTTCCTGCTTCAGCAAATTTCTTACTTACAAATGCATCAAATCCCATTCCGCAGGTGCAAAAGAAGGGATAACCATTAATAATACCATAGTCTAAATCGCGGATTTCGCACTTATTGATTACTTCGATACTTTTCTTAAAATTCATCGGAAGTAAGAGATGTCTGGCCAAACCATTTCCCGATCCACACGGTATAATGCCAAGAGCGGTATCAGAATGCACAATAGCACGTCCAACTTCATTAATGGTTCCATCGCCTCCTACAGCCACAACAATATCCACCCCATTGTCTTTTGCCTCTGTAGCAATAACAGATGCATGTCCTGCATACTCGGTAAGGTGCAATTCATAATCGAATTTATCCTTATCAAGTGTTTTATCTATCAACATTGGAATACCTGTCTTACTAGCAACACCAGAAATAGGGTTCATAATGAAGACGACTCTTTTTTTCATTTTATGAAAACTTAGTTACTGATTTTCTTTATATAAGTAACACCCATTTAAAGAAATTATTGCAAAGTTATGAAAAAGCTTTAAATAACAGCTATAGATGAAGAATGAAAACAAGCAGAAGTCGATTTCTTAAAAAAAGAGATGAGTTTTATGTTATTTTTTGTACCTTTGCCGCCTGTATAACAAAAATATAGTTCTTTATACCTATTTTCTAAGATGGGACAACTACAAGAAAGATATAAAAAGTATCGTGAGCCACAAAAATTTATTGAGGCAGGCGTATATCCTTACTTTCGTGCAATTACAAGCAAACAGGGTACGGAAGTGGAAATGGACGGTCATAAAGTCCTAATGTTTGGTTCTAACGCTTATACCGGTCTTACTGGAGACCCTCGTGTTATTGAAGCAGCCAAACA
>ERZ773014.913-NODE-913-length-19311-cov-11.152576_pt1 | contig 19311 bp, 20 predicted proteins | sample MGYA00580841_ERZ773014 | MGnify/ENA primary metagenome ERZ773014 (study PRJEB29015, sample SAMEA2737989) | human oral metagenome | biome: human oral; feature: human-associated habitat; material: dental | place: China | collected 2067 ...
TCCAGCGCCAGATCGTCGACAGCCTCGACACGACGGACAGGGGACTCAAGGAGCGTCCCGAGCTGATTGTGCTGCGTGCGACCGACATGCCCGCAGTACTGGTGGAGCTTGCGTTTATCGACAACGAGGACGATGCGGAGCTGTTGATGACGCGACAGGACGACTTCGCGCGTGCCATTGCGCGAGGCGTGACGGACTATGAGCAGATGATTTGACGCGGCGGGGGCTATGTCGTATAATGGACATAGAAAAGGTGCTACCGGTAGACGGTCAGCCCCAGCATAATAAGGTGAGAATCCCCGCCTAGTCTTTGCAGGAGCAGGCGGGGATTCTTATTTTGCCTTTAACGCAACGACGCAAATCGTTACGAGGAAAACCAACGACAAAAAATCGTACAGTTCCATAAGCAGCGCCCCCTCTCAGGGGCTAAGAATCGACCGCCTACCGTCTTGGTAGCACCGAGTGTATTATAGCATACGAAGGCAGCCTGTGGGCTGTCTTTTTTGTTGTGGGTGATGATTTTATGGGGAGCTTCCTGAAAATCTCAAAATCGTCGGCGACGGACGAATGGTATACGCCGAAATGCCTTGTTGAAACGATTGTTCCGTATCTCACTCAATTCCAGAAGGCTTGGTGCCCATTTGACCGAAAAGAGTCAAATTTTGTAAAAGTGTTGAAAGAACATGGCTTTGAAGTCATTCGTTCGCACCTGAGCGACGGGAAAGATTTCTTCACATTTGAGCCGGAAGCATATGACGTGATTGTGTCAAATCCACCGTTTTCCATGCGCGATAAAATTTTAACGCGACTGTTTTCTTTAGGAAAGCCTTTCGCTGTGGTAGGAAATTCTGTTGGCGCATTTGACGGAAAGATGCGGCACAGGCTTTTCAAGGAACACGGCGTCGAATTACTTGTACCGAGTGCAAGAACAAGATTCTTTTCTGATTATGGACGTCCAGAGGAAAGTCAATGCCGTCCACCGTTTCAGTCGTGGTTCTTCTGTCACAGGGTTTTGCCGGAGAAAATTGTGTTTTGCAATATGGGGGATGGATAAAATGCAAAAAATGATTGACTGGATCATAAAACACAAGGCGCTGCTGCTGCTCGCAGCCGTTGTCGTACTCCTCGTCTGCGCCTACCGTGTTGGCAGCAGCGTAGCGACAAAGCGGCAGGCAGAGCAGCAAAAGCCCGCCGTCGTCACGCAGGAGCAGACGCAAGACACAAAAGCCCTGCAGCAGCAGCTCGACATCTCGCGCGCCAATGCCGAGGCTTTGCGCCAACAGCTTGCGGCGGTGCAGGCGGGGCAGCGTGCCCCTGCAGCGACGTACTACGTCACGGCTCCGACGGTCGAGCGAGCGGCGACAATCGTCGAGCGCCAGATCAAGGCGGACGATCCAGCGCTGCCGATGGCGGCGCGTGAGCGCACAGATCGGACGGTCGTGACGCCGATCACGAAGGACAAAGACGGCAAGGAACTGCCACCGGATAAGCAGCGAGTCGATGTCTACAAGGTGAACCTGAGAAAAGACCATCGAATCAAGGCAGGTGCAACGATGGTTGACGGCAAAGCGTACTCCACTATCGGCTATGAGCAGGGACGCTTTGAAGCGCTCGTACACTTTGACGGTACAAAGCCGCACGGCGCGAGTGTGATGTACAATGTGGTTGAGTGGTAAGTTTAGCCCCGAGGCTTCGGCTTCGGGGCTGTTTTTTGTATTTAAGGTAGTTGACAGAATATTGAGATTGGACTATAATAAAAACGCAAAACGGCTCGCCTAAAAGCGGGCTGGTCGCCTCATAGAGGCGCGGATTAGAATAGCGAAATAAAAATGGTGTCTATTGCAAATGAGTGGGAACACTCAAACGGGCGGAGACGCCAGCAAAAATGGAGAGTGTCGAAAAGGCCTCTCCATTTTTGTTTTATTTTTACAAAAAGTTAAAAAGCCTCTTGACATATCAATGATTTATATGCTAGCATATATATGCTAGCATATAAATAGGGGAGGGTTTAAGATGGCAAAATATGATGTTGTTTGCAGCTGTGGACATGAGGAGACCATCGTACTTTACGGAAAGTCTTCAGAGCGTGAACGGAAAATTGAATGGCTGGAAAATTACGGGCTTTGCAGTGAATGTTACAAAGCCCAAATGCAGAAACATGAGGAGACCAGTAGAAAAGCACGCAAAGAAGCATTTGACCTTCCCGCGATCAAAGGGTCGCCCAAGCAAGTGGCTTGGGCGGAGAAGATTCGTGATGGTTTTTTTAAGGATTGGGAAAACCTCGTGGTGCAAAAAGACTCGCGTGCTAAAAAATTCGTCAACTGGCTGAAAAAACAGGCAGAAGCAAGATTCTGGATTGATAATCGAGAGAAGTCAATCCGTGAGTTGGTCAAAGAGTGGGCGGAAAATGAGAGCAAAATAGATGCGGTAGAGGAATCTAAAGAACTGGAGCGCGCCGCAAAAGAGGAATCTACCATATATCCAGAACATGAGGAAACGAGGGACGTAGCAGAGATTAGCTACAAGGGCGAATTTGTAGAAATAAAATCGCCAAAAAACGACATTATCATAGGAACGGCAAGAGCAGCAGGATACAAATGGGAGGGCGAGAAGTCACGATGGTGCATGAAAGTGACGGTGACAAGGGGGCGAGTAGAAGACCGCGTCGCAGAAATCGGAAATGTCCTGCTGAATGCAGGAGTGCCTATCTGCATATACGATGAGGAGCTGCGAGGGAGGGCTGTCAGAGGAGAATTTGAACCACAAAAATATCAATGGATACTAAAAAGCGGGGAGGAAGAAGTCGAAATATATTGGCGCGACAGAGAACACAGTCTCTACGATGAGGCAAAGCGTCTGCCGCACGCAAAGTATCGTGAAGGAACGATGCGTGTACCATCAAGATATTTTGAGGAAATCCGAGAATTTGCGAAGCTTTACGATCTCGGCGTTTCGGAAGCAGCAGATGCGCTCCTCATCAAAGAGGAACAGGCATACAGAGAGAAGATTACCGTGTCGCCTAAAAAGACAGAGAGCGACAGCCAAAGAGGCGATAAGTTGAAAGAAATCATGGAGTCTCCCCGCGATGTTTTGGAGGATTTGAGGGATGAAGATTGATATCCCGCTCTTACCACATCAGGAAGAGGCCGTAAACAAGCTCAAAAAAATAAAAGTCGGTGCCTTGTATATGGAACAAGGCACTGGGAAAACACGGACGGCGCTGGAACTCATCTCAGCGAGATTGAACAGCGCAAAGGTTGACGCTGCACTCTGGCTTTGTCCGTGCAGCGTTAAAAGGAACTTGCGGGAAGACCTCGCTTATTACTGCGGGGAATTTCCGCAAGATATTATTGTGCGTGGGATAGAAAGTCTATCATCCGCCGACTTGCTCTACATGAAGCTGTTGGAGCTGGTAAAACGATACCGCGTGTTTTTGGTGGTGGATGAAAGCAATCTCACCAAAAATAAAGACGCGATCCGCACGCAGCGCGTCATCGAACTCGCCAGCCATTGCGAGTATAAGCTTATTTTGAATGGCACGCCGATCTCAAAGAATGAGGCGGATATGTTCGCCCAATGGTATATTCTTGATTGGCGAATTCTTGGTTATCAGAGTTTTTACAGCTTTGCCGCAAACCATTTGGAATATAAGCGGGTGCGATTACCCGACGGGCGGGAAATTATCGATTACAACAGAATAGAAAGTGTGTTGAATACGGACTATCTATCTGAAAAGATAGCTCCGTACACATATCAGGTAAAAAAGGCTGAATGCCTGAAATTGCCTGATAAGAAATATTTCGGAGAACCATTCGCTTTAAATGAAGCACAAATGGAAGAGTACGAGCGGGTGAAAATGACGTACCTTGAATACGTTGATGAAATCCGCTCAGAAACAATATACAAGCTGTTCGCGGCATTGCAGCATGTCGTGTCCGGGCGGCGGGTTTTGACGAGTCCGACAGAGAGAATGGAAACCGCTGTGATGGTGGCCGATGAGGAGAATCCTCGGTTATTGGCGTTGAGGCGGATTCTGGAACGAAGAATCCGCGATGAAAAAGTGCTGATTTTTTGCAAATACAAAACCGAGGCGGCAAGCATCCGAAATCTTTTAAGTGAACTCGGGATGAGCAGTGTACTATTTACGGCAGATGTACCGCAAAAGAGGAGACAAGAGAATCGGAGAAGATTCAAGGATAATGTGCAAGTCATGGTTGCCAATAAAGCTTGCGGTGCTTATGGTTTGAACCTGCAGTTTTGCAGGAACATTATTTTTTATAGCAATGATTTTGACCTTGCGACACGAATGCAGGCGGAGGATCGCGTGCATCGCATCGGACAGACGGAGGAGGTGCGCATTTACGATATCCATGCTGTCAATACTATAGATAGCTTCATCATGAGCTGTCTGTGGCGCAAGGAAAATCTTGTCGAAGAGTTTAAGAAGAACATCGAGAAATGGAGAGGACAAATGGTGAAGTACAAGCAGATTTCCTCTGGAGATACACCAGAAGAATTTTACATCAAACTTGGGCCATTCCTTGGCTCGCGGGAAGTGCGCAAGGAGTTTGACGGATATCCGCTCAGTAATGCGGATGACTGGACTTGGATTATCGCAGAAGATGGCGGCGAAATTGTCGGCTTTGTATCCATTGAGCCGAAAAATAAGGCGCTACGGTTCAGCGCTGGGTATGTTATCCCGACGCATCGCGGAAAGGGAATATATAGGAGGCTCATAAAGGAGGCGGTCAAATTTGCATCTGGACGCAGCATGGATGTGACGACGCGCGAGAAGCTTGTGCCGATCTTCGAGGCGGAAGGATTCCAGCCGTTGAAAATGAAGGGAAAGAAATGGCGGCGTATGAGGAGAGTGCCCAATGAAAAAGGTGTATCTTAAAGAAAATGTATATGAGGCCGCGCAGGCGCGGATGCGCTACATTTTCGACGAATTCGAGAAAGTGTTGATTTCTTTTTCAGGCGGCAAAGATAGTGGTGTCGTCTTAAACATGGCCATAGATATGGCACGTGAGCGAGGACGGAAAATAGGGGTACTGTTCATCGATCTTGAAGCATTCTATGAAAAGACAATTTCCTATGTCGAGAAGATGATTTCCGAGAATCTCGATGTGATCGAACCATATTGGATATGTCTGCCAATGGAGAGTCCAAACAGTCTATCGTTTCTCGAACCAACATGGATATGGTGGCAGCCAGAGAAAGAGCCGATCTGGGTGCGCCCGATGCCGAAGAATCCGTGGGTCATAAATTTGAACAATCAAACATTCCCGTGGTATCGGCAGAATATGCCATTTGAGAAGTTTATTCTCCATTTCGCTGAATGGTATGCTCAAGGGAAGAAAACCGCGCAGCTCGTAGGCATACGGACAGATGAAAGCCTCAACCGATGGCGGGCAGTGGCTGCTGACAGCAGCCAGAAGAATATTTACGAAGATAAAGCATGGTCAGTAAAAATGGCGGAGGATGTATATAGTTTCTACCCCGTATACGACTGGTCGTCGGAAGACGACTGGATCTATTACGGAAAACACAATAAGCCGTATAATACACTATATGACCTGTTCTATCGAGCGGGAATATCCGTCCATAAAATGAGAGTGGACGAGCCGTTCGGGAATGAGGCAAAAGCGGGATTGAGCTTGTTCCGTGTGATTGAACCAGAAACGTGGGCACGGGTTGTTAATCGCGTGTCCGGCGCGAATTTCGGCAATATATACAGCGGGAAAAAAATCATGACCGCCGCGTACACGCTGCCGAAGGGGCACACGTGGAAGAGTTTTTGTAAGTTTTTGCTGACGACATTGCCGGAGGAGACGGCAGATAACTATCGTCGTAAATTCATCAAATTCATCCGATATTGGCGAAAAACGGGATGCCCGGTGTCGGCAGATGCGATCGAGGAAATCGAGCGAACTGCTCCAGGTGCATATGAAAACACCCATAAGCCGAGCAATCGCGGAAAAGGAGACAAGGACGTTATCAAAGCTCGGCGCGTGTTGGACGAGCTTCCTGGATTGGATAGCCGTCAAGACTTATGTACATGGAAGAGAATGACCATGTGTATCATCAAGAATGATTACGTGTGCAAGGGACTGTGCTTTACAATTACAAAAAACCTGACCTTGCGACAAAAGGCGATTATCGAGAAATACAAAAACATCTAAGGGAGGGCGATGGAGATGGCATATCAGAGTCCCGTGTACGGCGTGAGAGCTGTGCCGATCGAAAAAATACGGGCGAATGAGTACAACCCCAATAGTGTAGCACCACCAGAGATGAAGCTGTTATATGACAGCATCAAGGAGGATGGCTATACAATGCCGATTGTCTGCTATATGGCAGATGATGGCATGTATGAAATTGTCGATGGATTCCATCGGTACTCGGTCATGCTCAAGCATAAAGACATCTATGAGCGTGAGAACGGGATGCTTCCCGTATCGGTCATAGACAAACCGATTAGTGAGCGGATGGCCAGCACGATACGCCACAATCGGGCGCGCGGATCGCATGACCTTGACCTGATGAGCAATATCGTGCGCGAACTCGTGGATATGGGTAAGAGCAACCGCTGGATCATGCAGCATCTGGGAATGGATGCCGATGAGGTCATCCGTCTCAAGCAAATCACAGGGTTGGCAGCCCTGTTCAAGGACAAGGAATTTTCCCGCGCTTGGGAAGCGAAATAAGGAGATGTACGATGGCTTGGCAAGATAATGCAAAAAGATATATAAATAAATACAATAGTGAAAAGTATGACCGTATTGCGATTCGCGTCCCTCAGGGTTTGAGGGACGCGATAAAAGATGCCGCCAACCAGGCGGGGCTTTCAATGGCTGCTTTTATCACAACGGCTGTGGAAGAAAAAATAAAATCTTTGAAAAAGACTTGACGTATCGATAGTTTATATGCTAGCATATATATGCTAGCATATAAACGACAACGAATAGGAGGAGTCAAAATGGTAGATTTCATTGTACACTATGGGATGACTAATGAGGGATGGAACGAATCGTTCCAGTCTATCGATAGGGCCTTAGAGTTCGCCCGAGAAGTTACACCAGAAAGTGCTTGGTGCTTTATTGATATTCAAGGCGGCTTTGAGGGATTGCCCCGACTGCCAAAATACGTCTTGTGCGAAGCGCATAAAACGGGAGGGAAGTGGTACATCGGCAAAAAGCCAGCAACGGAAGCCGACGCAAAAAAGTTCCTTAAAGAATATATGGCTGTTGGACAGTCCAGAGAAAAGCGAGTGCGTGAGGCAATCGAGATGGCAGAAAAAGACTTCCCGAAGACAGGAGAATTTCTGTATGATGCGTTACTCCTGCATCTTCCTGAGATTGATGTTCCCTTAACGGGAGAAGAGGCAAAGATGCAGGAGAAAATCCTTGCACTGTGCAAAGAAATGGAAGCAGAATAAAGATAAGCCCTGGCAGTTTTCGTACGAAATGTCAGGGCTTTTTGTTTGTCTACACTTTGCCTACATGGAAAAATATAGAAGCTGTCAAAAAGGCTGTCAAAAATAAAAAGCGAAAGAAAAAGGCTTCCGATCAATATGCTCGGAAGCCTTGAAACATCTGGCGGAGAGGGTGGGATTCGAACCCACGGTACATTGCTGCACACTTGATTTCGAGTCAAGCACCTTCGACCACTCGGACACCTCTCCTCAAAGGTACTGTGCTAGTTTACCACATCTTTTTCCGCTTGTAAAGGGGCGCGGTGCACGTTTCTTGGCACACTGCGCACGATGCTGCACGATACTTGCAAAGTGGATGCTCGTGCGGGCTTACAGCGTGCCGAAGATGCGGTCACCGGCATCACCGAGGCCGGGGACGATGTAGCCGTGTTCGTTGAGATGGTCGTCGACGGCAGCGGTGTAGATGGGGATGTCCGGGTGTGCCGTATTGACGGCGCGTACACCTTCCGGTGCAGCGACGAGACAGAGGAGCACGATGTTCTTCGCGCCCTTCTTCTTCAAGAGGTCGAGCGCTGCGGCGGAACTGCCGCCCGTGGCGAGCATGGGGTCGACGACGATGAACAGGCGCTCACTGATGTCGCCCGGCAGTTTGCAGAAGTATTCGACGGGCTGCAGCGTCTCGGGATCACGGTAGAGTCCGATGTGTCCGACGCGGGCGGCGGGGACGAGGCGCAGCACGCCTTCCGCCATGCCGAGTCCCGCACGAAGAATGGGAACGATGCCGAGTTTCTTGCCCACGAGCTTCTTCGCATGGCAGGCTGCGACGGGCGTCTCGATCTCTACATCCTCAAGCGGCAGGTCGCGCGTGATCTCGTAAGCCATGAGCATGGCGATCTCTTCGAGAAGCTCGCGGAAGTCCTTCGTACCCGTTTCCTTTTGGCGCATGAGCGTGAGTTTGTGCTGGACGAGCGGATGATCGACGATGTGTACAGCGAGATCCGCCTGGTTTTCCTGAGTCATGGGATGCCTCCTCACTCGTAAAGGGGATATTTTTCGCAAAGGGCGTCAACGCGTTTTTTTGCTTCCTCCTGCGCAGCCGTGTCCGTCGCATGATCGAGCACGAGCGCGATGATGGCGGCGACCTCTTCCATGTCGGTCTCTTTGAAGCCACGCGTCGTGAGCGCGGGTGAGCCGAGGCGGATGCCGCTCGTGACGAAGGGGGACAAAGGCTCGAAGGGGATCGTGTTGCGGTTCGCCGTGATGCCGACACCGTCGAGGAGGTTCTGCGCCTCCTTGCCCGTGACGCCCTTGCTCCTGAGGTCGACGAGCATCAGGTGGTTGTCCGTGCCGCCCGAGACGATGCGGAAGCCCTTTTCCTGCAAAGAGGCGGCGAGCGTCTTGGCATTCTTCACGACCTGTGCGGCGTATTCCTTGAAGGCGGGCTGCAGCGCTTCTTCCAAGGCGACGGCCTTCGCCGCGATGACGTGCATCAAGGGGCCGCCCTGGATGCCCGGGAAGATCGCCTTGTTGAACTGTGCGCCGAATTCCGCGTCCTTCGTGAGGATCATGCCGCCCCGAGGGCCGCGGAGCGTCTTGTGCGTCGTCGTCGTCACGACGTCCGCCCACGGCAGCGGGCTTGGATGCATGCCGCCCGCGACGAGTCCCGCGATGTGCGCCATGTCGACCATGAGGTAGGCGCCGACCGCCTTGGCGATGGCGGAGAGCCGCTCGAAGTCGATGATGCGCGCATAGGCGGAAGCGCCGGCGACGATGAGCTTCGGCTTGACTTCCTTCGCCTGCTTTTCCAGCGCATCGTAGTCGATGCACTCCGTCTCTTTGTCCACGCCATAGGGGACGACGTGGAAGTACTTGCCCGACATGTTGACGGCGCTGCCGTGCGTGAGGTGTCCGCCGTCCGTGAGATTCATGCCCATGTAGGTGTCGCCGGGCGAAAGCAGCGAGAAGAACACCGCCATGTTCGCCTGTGCGCCCGAGTGCGGCTGCACGTTGACATAGCCTGCGCCGAACAGCTCTTTCGCACGCTCGATGGCAAGCGTCTCGACGACGTCGACGCACTCGCAGCCGCCGTAGTAGCGCTTGCCCGGGTAGCCCTCGGCGTACTTGTTCGTGAGCACGCTTCCCTGCGCCTCCATGACGGCGCGGCTCACGATGTTCTCCGAAGCGATCAGCTCAAGCTTGTGACGCTGGCGCGAAAGCTCCGCCTCCAGCGCCGAAGCGATCTTCTCATCGGTCTTCTTCAATGTATCCATCAATGCCATACATTTCCCTCCTGATCTGTCGATAACGGGGACACCCCCGTTTCCTGCCTATCCATACTATGTTATTGTACTATGAATTCTTAGCCTCGACAAGCCCGTAGGGCGCAGGCGAGGGTTAGAAGTCATTGTCCAGCACCGCTGCGGCTATGAATTCTTAGCCTCGACAAGCCCGTAGGGCGCATGCAAATCTTGAAGCATCGCGGCAGAATTGCTATACTATACTTAGGTTAAAATAGCATCAAAGCGAGGGGGAGCATCGATGGAAAATCTGGCGATCATCGACATGGGGTCGAACAGCATTCGGTTCATCGTCATGCAGATCAACGACAACCATTCGTATTTCCTGCAATATCAGCAAAAGGAGGCGATTCGGCTCGGCAAGGGCATGTCGGAAACGGGTCGGCTCAATCCCGACGGCGTGAAGCGTGCGCTTGAGTGCCTGCATGTCTACAAGCACATGATGGAGGTCATGCAGGTCACGCGCTGCATCGCGGTCGCGACAGCGGCGGCGAGGAGCGCATCCGATGGGGCGCAGTTCATCGAGCGCATCCGCGAAGAGACAGGCATCGAGATTGAGATCATCTCGGGTGAGCGCGAGGCATACCTCGGCTACCTCGGCGTCGTGAACACGATAGCCGCGAAGGATTTCATCCAGTTCGACCTCGGCGGCGCATCGATCGAGGTGTCGCTCGTTTTGAACCGCAAGATCAAGGAGTCGGTTTCCGTACCTTTGGGCGCGGTGACGATGACGGACAAGTTCGGCATGCAGGACATCGTGACGCAGGGCGTCCTCGACAAGTGCATAAAGCATGTGGAAAAGAAGTTCCGCGAGATGATTCCCTGGGCGAAGGACAGGCGTCTGCCCGTCATCGGCATCGGCGGCACCGTCCGAAACCTCGCGAAGATGGATCAGTACAAGACGAGCTACCAGCTTGCGCGCATCCACAATTACATCGTTCCGCGCGAACGCTTCGAGCCTTGCTATCAGGCCATCATCAAGTCGAGCTGCACGAACCGCAGGAAGTTCGGCGGGCTTTCCACGGAACGCGCCGACATTATCGTCGCAGGTGCGACGATCGCGCGCTGCCTCATGGAGTTCAGCGGCGGCAAAGACCTCATCGTTTCGGGCTGCGGCCTCCGAGACGGCGTCTTCTACGAGTATTACGGCAAGAAATACGGCGCAGGCTCGCCCGTCGTCAAGGACGTGCTCAAGGCGAGCGTAGAGAACTACCTGAAGCGCGTGGAGCGGCGCATGGAGCATCTAGGGCGCGTCCACGATCTCGCCCTGAGCCTCTTTGACCAGCTGAGGCGCCTGCACGGTGCACCGAAGCGTTCGCGCGACCTCCTGTCCGTTGCCGCGTGGCTGCACGATGCGGGCAAGATCGTCAACTATTACGAGCACGCGCGAAACTCCGCCTTCATCATCAACAACGCGCCGCTCTACGGCATGACGCAGAAAGAACAGCTCAAGGCGTCCTTCATCGCGGGCTTCCATCACGGCATCAGCAACAAGATCATGCGCTCGTATCGCTACGCCATGATGGTCACGCAGCCCGAGTGGAAGGAGATCCGCAAGCTCGCGACGCTGCTCGCGCTCGCCGAGGCCGCCGATGTGACCTACGAGGGTCTTGTCACAGGGTTCGAGGCGGCGGCAACGTCCGAGGGCGTCGCGCTCTCCGTCATTGCCGCGCCCGATGCCGACACCCGCGCTACGGATTTCGAGATGCAGAGTTTCTGCAAGCAGTTCAAGAAAGAGTTCGGCCGGCCGCTCGTCATCGTGTGGCGCAAGTAGGAGCGCGTATCTAATATAAGGAAGGACCTCCTTAGAAAATTTATTTTTGAGCAGGGAAATGCATTCTTTTAGAGAATTGGGACTGTAGTAGAAAAGTCTTGAGGGAAAACTGTATTGGGAGGGATGTGTCATGCGGAAAAAAATCTTGTTCGTCGTTTGCGTCCTGCTGCTTCTGACCGCAAGCCTGGCGGGGGCGGAAGCAGCGGCGGTCGCGTCGCCGGAAGCGGTGTCTGCGCCGTCTGGCATGGAGACGCGACTGAAGCTCCTCGCAGGGGAATGGCTCAGCCCCAAGGGGACACTTATCTTGGAAGTTGAGGGGCAGAAGATCAACGGCTGTGAGATCACGAAGTACGAAGATCTCGTTGATCGCTCGACCATGGGAACGACGGTCTTCTGGATCTTGGAAGAGGAAGGCGAGCGCATGATGCAGCTCGACTGGTGCATCCAAGGTGACGACAGCGACTACATCTTTCTCGACGGCAGGCTCAAGCTGCACCGCGCTTCTGCGCTGTGAGACGGGTTGCCGTATGAGCTGACACAAATGCTCCCGCACAAGATTTCATTTTGCCTTGTGCGGGGGCGTTTTGCGTGGGGCTGGAAAAGCAATGAAAGTTCCCCGATCCGCCTGCGCCCTTTGGGCTTGACGTCTCAATATGAGAAAAAAGTGTGAAAAAATGCAGAATGCAAGCAGGAATTTTGAGGAAAAAGGAGAACTTGAAAACTAAGGATAATTATGTTTTAATTAAGGGAGACTGACTCAATCAGCAATCCTTGGAGAGCGCCCGGCGCTCTCTTTGAAGAAGTATTCCTGCATACCCCCGTGGTGGGGCGAAAGAGGAGGCAGTAATGTGGACAAGCGGGAAAGCATGTGGGAGCGTTATCTCCGCAACGGCCTGAGCCGCCGCGACTTCCTGAAAGGGTGCGTCGCGCTGACATCTCTGATGGGGCTTGATACGGGCATGGTCTCGAAGGTCGTCGAGGCGGCGGAGTCGAAGCCTCTGCCGGTCGTGATCTGGATGCACGGTCATGAGTGCACGGGCTGCGACGAGTCGTTCATCCGCTCGGCGGCGCCGATGGCATCCGATCTGGTGCTGAACATGATTGCGCTCGAATACAGCCACGTCCTGAGCGCGGCTTCGGGCGAGCCGTTCGAGGCGCATCTTGAGCAGACGATTGAAAAGTACAAGGGACAGTACATCCTCGCCGTCGAGGGTGCGATTGCGACGAAGGACAACGGCGTCTACTGCATGTCGGGCGGTCATCCGTTCCTCGATACGTTCCGGCGCGTGGCCAAGGATGCGGCGGCGATCATCGCCTACGGCACGTGCGCGACGTCGGGCGGCATCCAGGCGGCTGCGCCGAATCCGACAGGATCGGCGGGCGTCAGCCACTATGTGGGCAACAAGCCGGTCATCAATGTCCCGGGCTGTCCGCCGATCCCCGAGGTCATGACGGGCGTCGTCATGCACGTCGCTCTCTTCGGCTCGGTTCCCGACCTCGATATGGAGGGCCGTCCCAAGCAGTTCTACGGCAACCGCATTCACGATACGTGCTACCGCCGCCCCTTCTTCGATGCGGGCATGTTCGCTGAGCGCTTCGACGACGCGGGTTCGAAGGCGGGCTGGTGTCTTTACAAGCTCGGCTGCAGAGGCCCCGAGACGTACGCTTCGTGCGGCAATCTGCGCTGGTTCCAGGGCATGAGCTATCCGATTCAGTCGGGTGCGCCGTGCATCGGCTGCACGAACGCGAACTTCTGGGACGATGCGCCGTTCTCCGACCGTCTGCCGAAGTACGGGCCTCTGGGCAGCATCGACAAGATCGGCGTCGGACTCGCGGTCGGCACGGCGGCAGGCGTCGTCGTACACGGCGCTCTGAGCCTCGCGCAGCGCGCAAAGGCGGATGCGGCGATCGAGAAGGAAGAGGAGAAGGCGAAGAGAGAGCAGGTGCATAAATGAAACATGTAACGGTCGATCCGGTAACGAGAATCGAAGGGCATCTGCGCGTCGAGGTGCAGGTGGACGAGGCGACGGGCAAGGTCACGGATGCTCTTTCTAGCGGCACGGCGTGGCGTGGCCTCGAACTCGTCATGAACGGGCGCGATCCGCGCGACGCGTGGGCGTACATCCAGCGTATCTGCGGCGTCTGTACGACGGCGCACGCGCTGTGTTCCGTACGCGCCGTCGAGGATGCGCTCGGCATCCGCATCCCGACGAACGCAAACTATATCCGCAATATCATGGCAGGCTGCCTGACGGTGCAGGATCACATCGTGCATTTCTATCATCTGCATGCGCTCGACTGGGTCAGCCCCGTCGAGGCTCTGGCGGCAGACCCGGTCGCGGCGGCGAACCTGCAGCGTGAGATCCTCAAGCTGCGCCTGCCGTTTGCAGGTCCTGCAGGGCTCAATACGGAAGCGTATCCGAAGGACTTCCCGAGTGCGACGCCCGAATACTTCGCGGCATTCAAGCAGAAGATCGAGCAGATCGTCAAGAGCGGCCAGCTCGGCATCTTTGCGGCGAACTGGTGGGATCATCCCGACTACAAGATCCTGCCGCCCGAGGTGCATCTCATCGCGGTCGTCCACTATCTTGAGATGCTCGACAAGCACCGTGAGATCATGACGCCGCACGTCGTGTTCGGCGGCAAGAACCCGCACGCGCACTATGTCGTCGGCGGCATGCCGTGCGCGATCTCCCTCGACGACGGCAATGCGCCGATCAACACGGCTCGTCTCGCCATCGTCGACCGCGCCGTGAACCTCACGCGCACGCTCGTCAACGAATATTATCTGCCCGATGTGCTCGCCATCGGCTCGCTCTACGTCAAGGCGGGCAAGGTGGACGGCGGCGGCCTCGCCAAGAATTGCGTCATGGCGTTCGGCCAGTTCCCCGATCAGAGCTACACGGGCACGCGAAACGGCGACTTCATGCGCCAGCTCTTGATCCGCTCGAACGGCGTCGTCGAGAACTTCGGCGCAGGCCTTGCTGCGGCGACCTTCACGGAGGTCAAGGCGGAGGATCTGTCCGATCCCGTCGCCTTCACCGAGGGCGTCGATCATTCGTGGTACGAGTACGAGGGCGCGGAGAGCGATCTGCATCCGTGGGCAGGACAGACGAAGCCGAAGTACACGGCGCCGAAGGTCGGCACGCAGACGAACTGGCAGGAGCTCAACGAGAAGGGCAAGTACTCGTGGCTCAAGACGCCAAAATGGCGCGGCAAGCTCGCCGAGGTCGGTCCTCTGGCGCGCTACATCATCATCTACGTCAAGGCGAAGAAGGGCCTCCTGCCCGATCCGACGTGGGCGGAGCAGCTCATGCTCAACCAGATGGATGCGGTGTCGAAGGCGATCGGTCTCGCGCCCGAGGTCTGGCTGCCGACGATGGTCGGCCGCACGGCGGCTCGTGCGCTCGACGCGCAGCTCAACGCCGAGATCGAGAAGTACTACTTCGACAAGCTCATCGCGAACATCAAGGGCGGCGACCTCGCCGTCGCAACATCGGATAAGTGGGATCCCGTGACGTGGCCGAAGGAAGCGAAGGGCGTTGGCCTTTACGACGCGCCGCGCGGCGCGCTCTCGCACTGGGTCGTCATCAAGAACGGCAAGATCGCGAACTATCAGTGCGTCGTGCCGACGACGTGGAACGCCTGCCCGCGCGACGATGCGGCAGGACACGGCGCTTACGAGATGGCGATGATGGACACGCGCGTCGCCGTGCCCGACAAGCCCTTGGAGATCGTGCGCGTCATCCGCTCGTTCGATCCGTGCATGGCCTGCTCCACGCACGTCTACAACGCGAACGGCGACACGCTCAAGATCATGACGACCGATCCCTATGCAGGACTGCAGGTGGAAGAATAGAACGATCACGCATCGTGGAAAGGAGAAACTGCCGCGAGCGGGGCGTTCATCGCGCGTTTCGCGGCAGCAGGGACATGTGATATGAGAGAAGTCAAACGCAGGATCTACTACGTTTTCAGTCCTTGGCTCAGGATCTTTCACTGGATCATGGTCGTCTGCATCTCGGTCCTCTTTGCGACGGGATTGATGATCACCGAGCCTTGGCTCATTTACTCCGTCGAGCCGACGTTCAGCGGCATGACGACGGACAACATCCGAAACATCCATTTCATCGCGGCTTTCACCTTCATGGCGGCCTTCCTCCTGAGGATTTACGGCTTCTATGTGAACCGCGGCGACCGTCTCTTCCCGCGCTTCTGGGAAGGGCTTTTCTGGCGGGCGATCGGCGACGTCATCCTGCATTACATCTTTGTGCGCTACGAGCACAAGTCGTACCTACGGAACCCGATCGCGCGCATGTCGTACACGCTGCTCTACGTGCTCGTCGCCGTCGAGGTCTTGACGGGCTTTGCGATGTACGGCGCGAACGAGCCGGAAAGCGTGTCTTTCATGCTCTTCGGCTGGGTCATCACGTTCTTGGGCAACGAGTTCATGGTGCACCTCGTGCACCACTACGTCGCCTGGTTCATCATCCTCTTCGCCATCGGCCATCTCTACATGGTCATCCGCGCGGAGTTCATGGAGGGCGAGAGTGAAGTGTCGAGCATGTTCTCCGGCAGGAAAATCCTGACGCACGAGCCGCTCGACGCTTACCAGCTCAGCCACCCCGAGGAAGAGCACAAGGGCAGGGCGAGCTGAGGAAGGAAGAGGTTCAAGCTTATGTGTAAAGAATGCGGCTGCGGCGCGGCGAACGGCAATACGCGCCTGCAGTTCAATGTCAAAGGCTATACGGAGGAGTCGGCGAAGGGCGCGGAAAAGGCGCTTTTGGGTCTTGCGGGCGTGCTCTACGTGCACATCCACGCGCACGACGGCGAGACGACGGTCGACTACGATCCGGCGAAGACAAAACTCACGGAGATTCTTGGCATTTTTGAGGAGCGAGGCCTTTCGGCTGCGCTCTGAGTCGGGCGGTGCGCTTTTGCCGCATCGTTTCAACAGGGAAAGATGGCGCCCCCTTTCGGCAAGCCGCCGGAGGGGGCGCTTTTCGCATAGGAGGAAGTTCGGTGCATGAAATGGCGATCGCCGAGGGCATTTTGGACATCGCGCTCAAGGCGATGGAGGAAAACGAGGCGAAGCGCGTCGCACGCGTGAAGCTGCTCGTCGGTGAAATGGCGGGCGTGGAATGCGAGTCGCTGCTCTTTTGCTTCGAGGCTCTGACAAGAGGCACGGCGGCAGACGGCGCGGCTCTCGACATCGAGCGCGTGCCGCTCGTCGGACGCTGTGCGGCTTGCGGCAAGGAGCAGCATGTCGAGCGATACAGCTTCTTGTGCCCTTCGTGCAGGAACGGCGCACTTGAAATCATCTCGGGACGCGAACTCAAGGTGGAATCTTTGGAGGTGGACTAAGAAAATGGAAGTCAAGGTCATGAAGAACGTTCTGGCGATGAATGATGAAGCAGCAGCAGAAAATGCGGCGCTTTTTCAGCGGAAGGGGATCTTCGTGCTCAATCTCATGGGATCGCCGGGCGCGGGCAAGACGACGCTCCTGGAGCGCACGTTGGAAGCATTGAAGGATGAGATGCGTCTTGCCGTCATCGAGGGCGATCTCTTCACATCGAAGGACGCCGAGCGCATCGACCGCCTCGGCGTGCCCGTCGTGCAGATCAACACGAGCGGCGGCTGTCATCTCGACGCGCCGATGGTCAAGAGTGCGCTCTCGTCCATCGACCTCGACTCGCTCGACATGCTCATCATCGAGAATGTCGGCAACCTCGTCTGCCCGGCGGAATTCGAGCTGGGGCAGGACAAGAAGGCGGTCGTGCTGTCGATCACGGAGGGGGACGACAAGCCATTGAAGTACCCGCTGATGTTCAAGGAGGCCGACGCGGCGCTCCTCAACAAAGTCGACCTCCTGCCTTATACGGACTTCGATCTGGAGAGCGCGACGGACGACATCCGGACGCTTCATCCGGGCATCGAGGTCATGGCGATCGCGTGCCGCACGGGCGAGGGGCTTCCCGCATGGCTCTCGTGGCTTCGGAAGAATGTGCGTGAGAAGAAGGAGGCGGCTCGATGAGTGAAGCGTTCTTGGGCGTATCGCCCGAAGAGATCGAGCGTGCGAGAAAAGAGCTTGAGGCGACGCCCGCCGTGACGGTTCTCGGCATCGGCAACGTCATCCTGCAGGACGAGGGCTTCGGCGTGCGCGCCGCCGAACTCCTGCGCGAGAAGTACGACTTCCCGCCTGCCGTGCAGATCATCGACGGCGGCACGCTCGGCGCGGAGCTTCTGGGCGTCATCACGGGCACGGAGCATCTGCTCGTGCTCGATTCCGTCAACGGCGGCAAGGAGGCGGGCACGCTCTTTCACTTTGAGAATGAGGGAATCTCGGCGCATTTCCAGGACAAGCTGTCGGTGCACGAGGTCGGCATCCAGGACGTGCTCGCGACGCTTTCCGTGACGGGGCGTGCGATTCCCGACGTCGTCGTGCTCGGCGCACAGCCCTACGCCGTCGGTGCGGGCGTCGCGCTCAGCCCGCAGATGGAGGCGCTTCTGCCCGAGATCGAGCGCCGAGCCATCGACGTGCTCTCGCGCTGGGGCGTCGAGGTGCGGGCGAAGGACGCTTCTCGCGAGGTCGCCTTCACGCGCGTCGCCGAGGCGAAGCATGAGAAGGCGGGCGCTTCGTGCGGCTTCGTCGCAGAGGACGAGGCCGATGCGCCGCTCGATGTGCCGATGAAGCAGGCGGGCGAGGCGATGCGCACGGCGCGGCAGACTTTGCCGCATGAGCTTCTGACGAAGGGAGGCGAAGGCTGATGTGTCTTGCTGTACCGGCGAAGGTGCTCGATATTGCGGGCAGCGTCGCGCGTGTCGCCGTCAACGGCGTGGAGCGCGAGGCGAGCCTCATGCTGCTGCCTGAGGCGAAGCTCGGCGACTACGTGCTCGTACATGCGGGTTTTGCCATGCAGATCGTTGAGGAAAAAGACGCCGAAGAAACGTACGCGCTGCTCGCCGAGATGAAGGGTGCGCCGCGCACGGTGATGTAGGAAGCGGGGAAATGCCTTGAAGAAACTCACGCCGCAAGAAGAAAAGGAAGCGGCAAGGGCGCTCCTTGCTGACATCGAGCGCCTTGCCGCGGGCAGGCATCTTCGCTATATGGAGGTCTGCGGCACGCACACGGTCGCCATCTTCCGCGCGGGACTTCGGCAGATTCTGCCCGAGAATATCGAGCTTGTCTCCGGCCCCGGCTGTCCCGTGTGCGTGACGAGCGACGCCTACATGGACAAGGCGATCGCCTGCGCGAAGATGGAGGACGTCATCGTCGCGACGTTCGGCGACATGCTCAAGGTGCCGGGCAGCCGTGAGAGCCTCTCAGATGCGCGTGCGGCGGGAGCGGACATCCGCGTCGTCTACTCGCCGCTCGACGCGCTTGCCGCCTCGCGGGAGAATCCCGACAAGACGGTCGTCTTCCTCGGCGTCGGCTTTGAGACGACAGCGCCGACCGAGGCGGCGGCGGTGCTCTCGGCAAAGGAGGAGGGACTGAAGAACTTCTGCGTCTTGTCGGCGCAGAAACTCGTGCCGCCTGCCGTGAAGCTCCTCTTGGCTGACCCCGATGTGCATGTCGACGGCTTCCTGCTGCCCGGGCACGCGTGCGTCGTCACGGGCACGCGCCCCTACGCCTTTCTCGCCGATGAGGCGCATAAGCCCGGCGTCGTCGCGGGCTTCACGCCGCTCGCCATCCTGCGTGCCGTCTGGCGGCTCGTGCGGCAGACGGCGGCGAATGAAGCCCGCATCGAGAACGAGTACGGCTCCGTCGTGCGCGAAGAGGGCAACCCCGCCGCGCTCGCCATCCT
>ERZ773014.914-NODE-914-length-19307-cov-18.404218_pt1 | contig 19307 bp, 12 predicted proteins | sample MGYA00580841_ERZ773014 | MGnify/ENA primary metagenome ERZ773014 (study PRJEB29015, sample SAMEA2737989) | human oral metagenome | biome: human oral; feature: human-associated habitat; material: dental | place: China | collected 2067 ...
AAGAGAATAGCTAGTTCTTTATGTATATATGTGCTAACATAAAAGGTAATATAATAGTTTCCATGTGGTGACCATATCCATAGATATTGTGAAAGGATTGCATATGTTTTTCTCAAGCATTACCGCAGATTATACAAAAATGGGTTATCCTAAAGCCATTGTGCGCGCTTTAGATTTCTTGAAACATACAGATTTGAAAGCTTTGCCTGGAGGGCGTCATGCCATTGAGGGCGACATGATGTACGCTAACGTAGACGATGTAGAAACAAAACCATTTGAAGCTACAAAACCGGAATCGCATCGTAATTATGTAGATATTCAATTTATGGTGAGCGGCGAGGAAAACATGGGCTTTTTCGTAGATAAAGGTTTCATTAAACCTGTGGAGTCCTATCCGGATCGAGATTGCTATTTCTATCCTAATGAAGCTGTTGATGAAGGGCAAATCCATTGTCCAGAAGGGTACTACACTATATTCTTCCCGTCTGATGTTCATCGGCCCTTGCTTGCTGTAAACGATAAACCTATCAAAATCCGTAAGGTGGTTGTGAAAGTACACGTGTCCTTGCTCGGTGAGTAGTATGAAACAATATGAAGTTATTGGTGTTATTATAACCCTATTGGGGGCTGTTTTATGGGGTGTATCAGGTGCATCCGTACAGTTCTTAAGCAATTTCAGAAATATGAATTTGGAATGGCTAGTAACTATGCGATTGATTACAGCAGGTTTACTAACTGTTATTTATGCATGGTTTAGATTTGGAAATTCTATCTTTAATGTATTTCATAGTGTAAAGGATACGCTAGGGCTCATTGTTTTTGGCATATTTGGCATGGCCTTATGTCAATATACATACTTCAGATCCATTGCTTTAGCGGGAGCTGGCATTGCAACGGTATTACAATATCTGGCGCCATCTATGATTATTATTTATCTGCTGGTTCGCTATGGTAAACGACCATCCAAGGGCGAGATGCTTTCTGTTATACTTGCTTTAGTGGGGACCATTTGTTTACTGGGCAATGATGATGGCCTTTCTATTGAAAGCTTCCCTTTAATGGTTCTCGTATGGGGTCTTTTATCTGCTATTGGTGTAGCTGTATATAGCATTTCTCCTGTTGATTTACTCTACAAATATGATACCTTACCTATTGTCGGATTCGGGATGCTCATTAGCGGTATTGTAGCCGCTATATTATTTCATCAACCGAACTCATATGCAGTGTGGGACGCATGGACTGTTATTGGTTGTTTCAATGTCATATTTCTCGGGACGATAGTATCTTTCAATGCCTATTTAGAAGGGGTTAAACGAATTGGGGCCGTACCAGGATCTATTTTGTCATCTATTGAACCTATTTCGGCGGCTTTCTTTGGGTGGGCTTTTTTAGGAAATGAATTTAGTCTATTAGGACTAATTGGTATGGCTATGATTATTGCTACCGTTGTTATCATCGCTTGGGATAGACAACGAACTATTAAACGAGAAGTACTGGCAAAACTGAATAAAACAATATTAGAATAAATCGATAGGAACACATATATCACAGAAATCATTTCGTGGTATATGTGTTTTTTGTTATAACATAAAGTATATTTTAGATACTGTATACATGTGCCATTTAGTTGACTATTTACATATTAATTCATATAGTAAATGTATACGTGATTATTAGTTTGTTCAGGAGGTATTTATGTCTGTAAAAGATTTTGTGCAACAACGACGCGATGCGTTAATCGCTATGCGTCGCGATTTCCATATGTACCCTGAGCCTGCTTGGCTTGAGTATCGATCTGCTGCGAAAGTGGCGGATACGCTTATTTCTTTGGGCTATGATGTGGCGTTAGGCGCCGATGTACTCGATTTAGATTCTCGCATGGGTTTGCCTAGTGATGAGGTTATGAAAGCCGCTATGGATCGCGCCATCGAAGAAGGTGCTAATCCTGAACTTGTAGAAAAGATGGGCTACGGTAAAACGGCTATTGTCGCAACTATGAAGTTCGGTGGCGAAGGTCCCGTAGTAGCGTTTCGTGTAGATATGGATTCTAATGATGTCATTGAAGCTAAAGAGGATAACCATGTGCCCGCAAAGGGAGGCTTCCGTTCTTGTCATGATAAGGCGATGCACGCCTGTGGTCATGATGCACATATGACGATGGGGCTAGGCTTAGCTGAATACTTGGCTGCTCATAAGGATGAACTCAAAGGAACTATTAAACTCATTTTCCAACCAGCAGAGGAAGGCGTGCGCGGTGCTAAAGCAATGGCGGAAGCTGGCGTTGTGGATGATGTAGATTTGATGTTCGGCATGCATATTGGGTTTAATGAAAATCTATCCAATTGTTTTGCATGTAGCGATCATGGCTTTTTAGCCACAACAAAACTTGATGCGGTGTTCCGCGGTTATTCTGCTCATGCTGGTGGTTCTCCAGAAAAGGCACAAAATGCAATGCTCGCAGGTTGTACAGCGGTTCTTAATTTACAAGCCATCGCTCGTCATAGTCAAGGGGCTTCTCGCATGAATGTAGGTGTTTTTGAAAGCGGTACAGGCCGCAATGTGACGCCTGATGTGGCAGTTCTTAAACTAGAAACTCGTGGTGCCACTACAGAAATCAATGACTACATGATTGAACGAGCAAAGACTATCATTAAAGGTGCTGCGGAAATGCACGATTGTACCTTTGAAATCACAAAACAAGGGGAAACTCCTGCAGGTCGCATCAGCGATGATTTAGCTCGTGAGGTGCAAGCTATCGTGGAGCCACTTGGTATCTTTAAAGAGGTTCCATTCGATTACAGCGGTGGCGGTAGTGAAGATTGTGCGTACTTCTTGAACCGTGTCATTGATCGTGGCGGTAGAGCGACCTATATGGTAGTAGGCTCTGCTATTAAAGCGCCACATCACAATCCGCTCTTTGATATCGATGAAGAAGATATGCTAAACGGTATCGTAGCGTTGGGGACAATTGCTGCTCACTATTTAAAATAAGGCTTACTGACTAGCACCATATGGTTTATCAGTAATTGATGTATTCGATTGTGAGGTGTTATATGATTCAACGAGAGCGATTAGTTAAAGATTTTGATGCTATGGCCCAATTGACAGCATCTGGTGAGGGCATTAATCGCCTGGCTTTCACCGATGCAGACTGGAAGGGGCGTCAATATATTATAGATCGCATGATTGATGTGGGTTTATCCGTTGAAATAGACGATTTTGGTAATGTCATTGGGTATAAGATTGGTAAGAAACCAGATTTACCAGTTGTCATGGTAGGGTCTCATACAGATAGCGTACCCAATGGAGGCAATTACGATGGTGTGGTGGGCGTGTTATCTGCCCTTGAAGTAATTCGTAGCATCACTGACGATGGTTATGAACATGACCATACTATCGCTGTGGTATCCTTCATGTGCGAAGAGTCCGGTCGCTTTGGGGATGCTACACTAGGTAGTAAGGCCATGCGTGGTGAATTAAGATTACAAGACTTACACCGATTGGTAGATAAACAAGGAATTTCCTTATACGAAGCATTGAAAGGTCGCAACTTAAATCCCGATGGGATTGAAGCAATGGAATATAAGCGACCTGTAAAGTCTTTCACAGAAATTCATATAGAACAAGGCAAGGTACTGGAGCACGAACAGAAAACGATTGGCATTGTGACTGGTATTGCAGCGCCAGAGCGATTCTATGTGACCATTCGGGGCAATGCCGATCATAGTGGTGCTACGCCGATGAACTTGCGTCATGATGCCCTATGTGGAGCCTCAAAAATCATCCTCGGCATCGAGGAGATCGCATCCATGCAAGAGGAACCACCCGTGGTGGGAACTGTCGGTGTTGTGGAGGTTACGCCAGGAGCGATGAATGTCATTCCTGGAGTTGTGAAACTAGGCGTAGATATTCGCAGCATATCTAAGGTAGCTCGCAATTCTGTAGTCACTCTTGTTAAGGAATTTATCGATATTACTGCAGACAAACGGGGATTATCTTATACGATTGAGCCTATCGCACAAGACCATCCAGTGGAGATGCACCCTGCGATGATTCGAGAAATCGAAGAGGCTGTTAAGTCTGTAGGTGTAGAATATATGACTATGCCGAGCGGTGCCGGTCATGATGCGATGCATTGGGCGGAGGCAGTTCCTACGGGAATGATTTTTATTCCATGTCGTGACGGCATCAGTCATAATCCTGCAGAATTTGCTGAAATGGATGATATCGTAACGGGTGCAGAGGTACTTGATAAGGTGCTTAGAAAACTTAGCTTGGAAGAAACAAAGCTTGTTTAATATACTTCTTTATGTAGTTATGTAGATAAGTAGTTATATAGTTATATGATTATACTGTATATAATTAAGTGATTACTTTTACTATTGTTAGGCCTATTAGGTGTAAGACATAGATAGGACTATTGTATTTTGTATTTAGTGTTGTTAGTTGTGTATTGGGTGTAAAGTGTTTATAGAGGGGATATAGCTATCTTGCATCCTATGTACACGGATAGGAGAGTTATGGTTATTACAGGTATTGTTATCGTAGTAGCGACGTTTATCGCTATTATTAAACAGTTTGAAACGCGGCTCGTTTTACTATTATCGGGCTTACTGATGTGCTTTATTGGTGGGCAGCTTGGTGCTGGTACGACGGCCTTTGTGAAAGAACTTACGAATCCAGGTCTTGTACCAACAATCTGTACGGTGTTAGGTTTTAGCTATGTTATGGAATATACAAAATGTACAGAGCACATGGTGTATTTCATTTCTGCAGGCCTCAAAAAGATGACGAAAATCATCATTCCTGGCGCTGTTATTATTACATTTTTAATTAATATTGCATTGCCTACAGCGGCAGGTTGTGCTGCGGCCGTAGGTGCATTATTGATTCCTGCCCTCATTCGTTCTGGAGTACATCCAGCGATGGCTGGTTCTGCTATCTTCTTAGGTACATGGGGTAGTTCCTTGAGTCCAGGCCTTATGTTCAACCCTCAAGTGGCACAACTAGCGGGGGTAGACGTAATGACAGTTATTGCCAGCTTCTCCATGCAAGCAATTATCGGTATCGTAGTAGCCGCTATTTTGCTTAACATCGTTGCTATCGTTAAGAAGGAGCATACAGGGTATGTGATGAAACATGATACTGTAGAGGAAGGTAAAGAGTTTAAGGTAAATTACTTCTATGCTATTATCCCTATCATTCCACTTGTTATGCTTGTACTCGGTAGTAAACAAGTAGCGGTGATTCCAGAAGTTTCCGTTCCCGTTTCCATGCTCATCGGTACAGCTATTGGTATTGTTGCAGTTCGTCCTAATGTGACAGACGCTGTTAAGAAGTTTTTCCGCGGTACTGGTGACGGTATGTGTGATGTCGTTGGCCTTATGGCTGCAGCAGCATGCTTCACAGCAGGGATGCAACTCATCGGGCTTACTAGTGCCCTTATTGATGGCATGAAGAATTCTCAACAAATCGCCCAAATAGGGGCAGCCTTTGGTCCGTTCTTATTGGCTGTTATCTCTGGTTCTGGTAATGCGGCAGCTCTTGCTTTTAACGGTGCTGTAACACCTCATGCAGCAGACTTTGGTTATGGTATTATGCAACTTGGATCCATGGCTCAAATCGGTGCTGGTATCGGTCGAAGCATGAGTCCTGTAGCAGGAGCAGGTATCATCATTGCGGGCCTTGCAGGTATCAACCCTATGGAGATGGCGAAACGGAATGCCGTGCCTTGTATTATTGCGACTGTAGTCATTATGCTATTGTTACTCTAGTTCAATAAAACTATATTGTAAAAGAAAACCCGTCATGATTGTTGTGATCATGACGGGTTTTCTTTGTTATAACTTTAAATAGCCAATCAATATATTTGTATCAAAGCACCAATTCATATGATTTAAACTAACATAGTAATCAAGATGATTGTATATAAGAGACTAATCAATTGATTATATGTAAGCGGCTAATTATATGATTTTTACGCATATATTAAAAGTTAAGATATAAGTAATATTTATGGATACCAAAGAAAAGAGCAATTTGTTTTTATTGCATTTTCATAATATATTATATATATTAAAGGAATAGTTGTTATACCTTTGTGTCAGCCCATGTTTTCATAAATGAGTAAAAAGCTTGTACTGGCTTGGATTCAAGGGCACTATGGCGCGTATACATCCACGTATCCCGAGTCATGATATGACCGTCAAGAGTTTTCAAGGTTTCATTAAATAGGTTAGGGTAATCATTACCACAGCTTTGGGTGAGGATGGTAAAACCAAGTCCTTGGTTGACGAGCTTCATACATGTATCGATGTCGTTCACCTCAATGGTGCGCATTGGAGGTTGTGAGTAGTGGGAATACCACCAATCATCAATGGTCTGCTGTAAATTCGGATCTGTTTGATAGTGAATATAGGGCAGACGAGGTAAATCCTCTACGGCACAAGGCGTTTTGTTGAAGAAGCAGAATGGTTCAGACCAGATATGTTCTTTCGACTCTGTCCAAGTGTGGGCACCGCGAATGATGGCAGCATGTAAGCGGCCTTCAAGGAAGTCATGGTATAGCTTATAGCTAAGTCCCGTATACATGATGATATCAATGTGCGGATAAGCCTCTTTAAAGGTGGATAAGATATGGGGGATATGATACTTTGCGAATACATTTGAGCATCCTAGGTTTAATGTACCGCGTGGTTCACTACCCATAGCTAATAGCTCTTGGCGCACCGAAGTATAGGAATTGAGCAAATCTTCGGCGTATCGTACAAGGCGTTGACCTTGATAGGTAAACTCTACACCACGAGCTTGTCGGTTGATGATGGGACAGTTAAATTCCTTTTCTAATTTTTTTATTCGTTCACTCAATGCAGGTTGCGTCATAAATAGACGACGCGCTGCATAAGTAATATTATTTTCCTCTGCTAAGGTTTTTAAAATTGTACAATCTTTCGTGTCCATAAACTCTCCTTTATATATGTATTATTGTACTCTATCCCATAGAGTTGGTACAGACGAGGGGACGCTAGGGCTATACAGATTAGATATAACTAAAGACTAGGTACTAGTAAGAGGAATGGAACTTTTACCAATAAACATGGTGAAAATATAGTGTTTGTAAAGGTTTACACATGCCTGAAAGTAATAAAGGAGCAAGTCATGGTTGAGTTAATTTCAAATGGTATATTTTTATATCACGGTACGGATATCGTTCCTGCGGATTCTAGTGCAGCCCTTGATCAGCAAGAAGTTTTTAATAAAGAGCGCGCCTATAAGGAAACGATGGCGTACCGTATTTTAATGGACCACCAACAACACGAAGGTGATCAAGATTTACGCATCAAATTCGATGCCTTAACATCTCACGATATTACCTATGTTGGCATTATTCAAACGGCGATTGCCAGTGGTCTTGATAAATTTCCAATTCCTTACATTTTGACAAACTGTCATAATAGCTTGGCAGCAGTAGGGGGCACGATTAACGAAGACGACCATGTATTTGGCTTATCCGCGGTTCAACGCTTCGGCGGCGTGTATGTACCTCCTCATCTTGCAGTTATTCACCAATATATGCGTGAAACAATGGCAGGCTGTGGCAAAATGATTCTCGGTTCCGACAGTCATACTCGTTACGGTGCTCTTGGTACTATGGCGATTGGTGAGGGCGGTCCAGAGCTTGTAAAACAATTGCTTGGCCGCACGTATGATGTACAACGTCCAGAGGTTATCGCTATTTACCTCGATGGAAAACCTAAACACGGCGTAGGTCCACAAGACGTGGCACTCGCTATTGAAAAAGCTGTATTCGCAAATGGCTTTGTGAAAAATAAGGTAATGGAATTCGTAGGCCCTGGTATTAAACACCTATCCATGGACTTCCGTAACGGCATCGATGTAATGACTACAGAGACTACATGCCTTACAACTATTTGGAGAACAGATAGTACAACGAAAGAATTCTTGACACTTCATGGTCGCGGTGATGCGTACAAAGAGCTTAACCCTGGTGATGTAGCTTATTATGATAGCCTTGTAAAAGTTAATCTTGGGGAAGTGGAAAGTATGATTGCTATGCCATTCCATCCAAGCAATGTATATACAATTAAAGAAATTAACGAAGGTGGTCACGATTTATTAGCAGAAATCGAACGTCAAGCGGTAGAGCAATTAGATAATAAATCCTTGTCTTTACAATTGCCTGAAAAACATTTTGACGGCAAATTGCATTTAGATCAAGGTATCATCGTAGGGTGCTCTGGTGGTTTATATGAAAACATTATGCAAGCGGCTAACATCGTACGCGGTAAGAGCGTAGGTTCCGGTCGTTTCGCATTTAGCGTTTATCCTTCTAGCCAACCAATTTACTTAGAACTCATGAAAAATGGTGCTCTTGTAGATCTTATGAGTGCTGGTGCCATCGTGCGTACAGCTTTCTGCGGACCATGCTTTGGTGCAGGCGATACACCTAACAATACTGGACTCAGTGGTCGTCATGCGACACGGAACTTCCCGAATCGCGAAGGTTCTAAACCTGGTAACGGACAAATTTCCTCCGTTGCACTTCTCGACTCCCGTTCCGTAGCGGCTACTGCTATTAACGGTGGTGCATTAACTGCGGCTACTGATATCGATTATGATGATGTAGTACCAGCTTACCACTATGATGATAAACCTTATGAAAGCAAAGTATATAGCGGCTTCAATGAGCCTAAAAAAAATACTGAACTCATTTATGGACCATCCATTAAACCTTGGCCAGCTATCAAAGAATTGACCCCAAATGTATTGCTCAAAGTAGTTGCCTATATCGATGACCCTGTAACAACTACGGATGAGTTGATTCCATCTGGTGAAACATCTTCCTTCCGTTCAGATCCATATGCATTGTCTGAATTTGCCTTGAGCCGTAAGGTTCCTGAATATGTAGGTCGTGCTAAAGCCGTTCGCGATTGGGAAAAATCTCGTCAAGAAGGTGAAAGCTCAGCAGATTTAGTAACTGCATATGAAGAGGTAAAGCAAGCTCTTGGCTTGTCAGAATCTGTAGAAGATATGGCTAAGTCTACAGCTGTTTCCAGCATGGTATATGCTAATCGTCCGGGTGATGGCTCTGCTCGTGAGCAAGCAGCATCCTGTCAACGTGTATTGGGTGGCGGTGCTAATATCGCTATTGAATATGCTACAAAACGTTATCGCAGTAATGTAATTAACTGGGGCATGTTACCGTTCGTAACTAGCGAAGAAGACTCTAAAACTATGGTCGTAGGCGACTATGTATATGTGCCAAATGTGCGTGACCAATTATTCTCTGACTCCGATGATTACACAGCATATGTTATCAGTGGAGGTGCGAAGAAAGCAGAAATCACATTGCATTTAGGGCACCTCAGCGATGAAGAAAAAGATATTATCGCAGCAGGGTGTCTCATCAACTACTATGCAAATAGCAAAGCATAAGCGATGAACATAAAGGAGTAAGTTATGAACAGGTATAAAGAAATTCCTGTTACCTATATGCGCGGAGGGACTAGTAAAGGGGCGTATCTGTTAAAAGATACGCTTCCAACTGACCCGGCTGCACGAGACCGTATGATTTTAGATTTATATGGTTCTCCCGATGTGCGTCAAATTAATGGCATCGGTGGTGCCGATCCATTGACAAGCAAGGTAGCTATCGTAAATCCTTCTGACCGCGATGATGCAGATATCGACTACACCTTTGGGTATGTAGGTATCGCTGATGCGGTGGTAGATTACGAAGGTAACTGTGGTAATATTTCTGCTGGTGCAGGGGTATTCGCCATTATGGAGGGCTTTGTAAAAGCCGTAGAAACAGAAACAGTAGTTCGCATCTTTAACACGAATACAAATAAAGTTATTGAAGCGCATGTTCCAGTCCGAGATGGTAAGCCTATTATTGATGGTGACTTTTCTATCGATGGTGTTCCTGGTACAGGTGCTCGTATTACATTATATTTCTTGGAACCAGGCGGTTCTAAGACAGGTAAGTTACTACCAACAGGCAATGTACAAGACACAATTACATTGGCTGATGGTCGCACAATCCAAGTCAGTTTAGTAGATGCAGCTAATCCAGCTGTATTTGTAAAGGCTACAGATCTTGGTTATGAAGGCACGGAATTACTGGCTTTCACAGAAACGGATGGCGGTGTATTACTCAATACACTTGAAGATATTCGCACCACTGCGGCGGTAATGATGGGCCTTGCTCCATCTAAAGAGGCCGCAAGTCCTGCAGTTCCAAAGGTATGTATGGTGTCCGCACCACAAACCTACGTGGCAAGCGATGGTCGAACTATCAAGGGGAATAGTATAGACATCGTGGCTCGTACAAAGGCACTAGCTGTAATGCATAAAGCCTATGCCGTTACAGGTGGCATCTGTACTGCTACAGCAGCGCTTATTACGGGTACTGTGGCGAACGAAGTAGTTAGCGAACGTGCTAAAGAAACGAATCAAGTTACTTTAGCACATCCATCAGGGAAGTTTGATTTCGAAATATGCTTGACCCATGATAAGGGTTGGCATGTGGAGAAGGCGGGCGTCGCTAGAACAGCGCGACCGATCATTAAAGGCATAGCTTATGTTAAAGGAGAGTAAGAATGAATAAGCTACTTAAAATTGCAATTATGTTTGCCATTCCTCTGGTAATGTGGTTCATTACACCGCCAGAAGGTTTGAGCGTGGAAGCTTGGCGACTGCTAGGTTTCTATTTAATGGCTATCGTTGGTCTTGTTGTTAAACCTTGGCCAGCACCAATTATTTTGTTGTTATCTATTGCAGGTTCTTCAATTTTCTTAAATGCAACGAAAAACGTATTGTCTGGTTATGCATCCACTACAGTATGGCTAGTATTCTCTGCGTTCTCCCTCAGTGTGGCGTTCGTAAAAACAGGACTTGGCCGTCGTATTGCGTACCTATTGATTAAATCCTTAGGTCACACTACATTGCGTCTTGGCTATGTAACTGCGTTATTAGATCTTATTATTTCTCCGGTAACACCTTCCAACACAGCACGTTGTGGGGGTATCGTGTTCCCAATCATGAACTCTGTAGCAAAAGCATTGGGCTCTGAGCCTGGTGAAAGTTCAAAAAAAGCTGGTTCTTACCTCATGGTTAACACATACATGGTTACAAAAGTAACAAGCTTGATGTTCGCTACGGCTATGGCGCCAAACTTATTGGCAGCTGACTATATGAACAAAATTTTAGGCGTAGATATTAACTGGGGCCTTTGGGCATTAGCACTCGTAGTACCTGGTCTTGTAATGCTTCTCATTACACCAGCTTTGGTATACTATCTAGACAAACCATCTATTCAACACATCGATTCTCATGCGATTGCCGATGAAGGTTTGAAAGAACTTGGACCTATGACTGGTCGTGAGAAATCTCTTATCGCTATCTTTATTCTTGCTTTAGTTGGTTGGGCATTGCCTTCCATTTTGACACAAGGGTTCGGCATTAAATTCTCCATCGATGCAACAGCAGTAGCTATCGTAGCTATGGTAGCAGCTCTTGTATTCGGCGTTATCAAATGGGAAGATATGCTTGAATCTAAAGGCGCTTGGAACACACTGATTTGGTTCGGCGGTATCATCGGTATGTCCAGTGCATTGTCTAAGGTTAAATTCTTTGAATGGCTTGCTACATTCATGGGTACACACTTCAGTTTCGGCGATAATCCTATGATGGCTCTTATTATCATCGGCGCTATCAGTATCGCTGTTCGTTACTTGTTTGCATCTGGTAGTGCGTACGTTGTAGCAATGCTTCCAGTATTCCTTACTGTAGGTAAGGTTGCAGGTGTAAACCCAATGGCGTTGTCCTTGTTATTGGCTGCTACAAACTCCTACGGTGGTGCGTTGACTCACTATGGTGGTGCAGCGGCTCCAATCGTATTCGGTGCTGGTTACAACACAGTTAAGAGCTGGTGGATTATCGGTGGTATCTTCGCTATCATGTGCTTCATCGTAAACCTTACAGTGGGCTATGCATGGTGGGAAATCCTCGGTATCCTATAATACCTAACTAGAGACAATAGTTATTCTATACATATAGAATGATCATCCCCTAGCTAGTGAAAGTTTTTAAACTTTTACAAAACAACATAATAAAAGAGCTGTCCCGGAATCAGTACATCTGAATTCTTGGGACAGCTTTTTTGCGTTATTTTAGTTTTAAAGAAACCCATAGGGCCGCACCGATAAAGGTAAGGTTACATGCCCAGAAGAGGGTTGTGAAGCCAAATTGAGCGGCTACGATGGAGCCGCCAAAGGAGCCTAGGAAGTAACCCATAAACAAACAAGATTGATTGTACGAGAATACTTGTCCCGTATATTCCTTAGGTGTTTTTGATGCTAAATAGGTATTGAGCGCTGGTAGCATGCCACCTAGTCCAAAACCTTGTAAGAAACGGATAAACCCAAGTACATACACAGAGTCCACATAGGCTTGCGGTATATTGAGTAGACCTACATAGATCATCGAGTAGATGAGCACCTTTCTAGGGCCTATACGGTCTACTAATTTCCCGAGTGGAGAACTACTAAAGAATTGGGCGATACCCATGGCGGAGAATACAGCACCAGATATGAAGGCTATATTTTCCGTATTGCTAGGTAGCATTCCTTTAATGTAAACCGTCATAATGGGGGAAATGGCGGTCACCGAAATGGCATACAGGAAGGAGGTTGCAGATAAAGCGACTAAACTAGAAAACTCAGGTAAGTGAGTTTTTAGATTTCTAAAGGTTTGCTTCTCCACAAGCGGCTTTGGAATATAGTTTTCATGTACCAGCATTGCCGTCAAGCCAAAGGAGATAAGCATAAGGGCTCCGATGATAAAGAAGTCATTTCGAATACCTACTACATCACTGAGATACCCTCCTACAAGCGGACCGGCTAGTGAGCCTGCAAGGTTAAAGGAGGCTATAATCCCTAGAGCCCAACCTGTATGGTTTTGCGGTGTTTCTGACGCGATAAGTGTTACCGATGCGGAGTAAAAACCGCTTACTAACCCCTGCAACGTACGAACGAGGAACACACCTTCTGGTGTAGTCTGAAAGCCCAATAAAATACTACATATAGCCATACCAAGACTAGAGCGTATGAGGGTAATTTTACGTCCCTTACGGTCTGCTAATCGGCCCCAGAAGGGAGCTGCTAAGCAGACAATGAGGAAGGTGATGCCCATGGAGGCACCGGACCATCGTGCTATCGATCCTGTATCGCTTAAGCCCATTTCATGGAAGTATAGAGGAAGAATAGGACTCACCTGACTAATCCCGAGGGACATGAAGAATACGCAGAATGCGCAAATGTACACTGTTCGTTTCCACGTTTCCAAAATATTCCTCCTTTCTTAGTCTTAGCACGTTCTTAATAAAAACTCATACTCTCTCCTTCGCATAATAATCAGTAGAAGCTGATAACATATGTAGTTTTAGTATACTATTAGTATTTAGAGGAATACAATATAAATATTCTGAAATTGGAGGGGCTTAGGGAAATCAGTAATTGGATTATATATGGATATTAGATGATGAACGAATGTAAGGATAAGGTGAAAGTTCAGATTTTCCTTGACTTTCATTCTATAGAAACATTATAATCAGATTATAATTTTATATTCGCCTGAAATAAACCGATGAGGTGGAGATAAAAATAGGATATGCACTCACAGAGAGCGGGATTAGCTGAGAACCCGTAGTACGCAGCTTATTAAATGGACCACCGAGGGCGCATGGAAAAGAATGAATTTTCATTCCTAGTATGGTGCGACGTCACACGAGCGTTAGTCGTGAGGGATATGTTAGTATCCTGCGAAAGGGGAATGCATTGCATTCAAACAAGGTGGTACCGCGATTTATAGCATAATACTAGTATTCTTGATACTTTTATAAGCATAGAACTATAAACTCGTCCTTGACGTTATGTTGTCATGGGCGAGTTTTTTTATTGGCAAATGCCAGATGGAGGTTCTCATGATTTTCCCTAGTCTTGACCGTGTGAAAGCTATCGCACCGGGCTACGATATCGTGCCTGTATATATGGAAATTTTATCCGACGTACGCACACCGATTAGTGTGTTGAAAGCTTTAAAACAAGTGAGCAGTCATACGTACTTGCTTGAAAGTGCGGATAATAGTAATCATTGGGGCCGTTATTCCTTCTTGGGCTACGATTCTAAGATTGAGCTATTCTGCAAAAACCATCAAATGACCATCAAAGACGGGACGACTCGTACCTTTGAGTGTTCTAATCCTGCAGTAGAGATTCGCAATATTTTGAGTCAATATAAAAGTCCTCGCTTAGAAGAGTTACCAACTTTTACAGGTGGCTTTGTAGGCTACTTCGCATGTGAATACATTCGCTATAGCGAGCCAACATTGGATTTCCCAACGCCAGATGATGACTCTGCCATGGTAAACGATGTAGACCTTATGCTCTTTGATAAAGTTATCGCTTTTGACCACTACAAAAATAAAATCTATTTAATCGCTAACATTAGCACAGATGATTTGGAACGCAACTACAACAAGGCTGAGCTCGAATTGAAAGCATTAGCTGATCTCGTAGTGAACGGCAAAGAGGCTAACATTCCAAAAGGCATCCTTAAAACAGAGTTTACCTCTGAGTTTACAAAGGACGAGTTTGAAGCAGTCGTTAAAAAGACGCAGCATTACATCAAGGAAGGGGATATCTTCCAATGTGTTGTATCTAATCGCCGCGAAGCGGAGTTTGAAGGTAGCTTGTTAAATGCATACTGCGTATTGCGCACCTTGAATCCATCTCCGTACATGTTCTATCTATCTGGTGGCGATGTAGAGCTTACAGGGGCTTCTCCAGAAACATTGGTAAAACTGACTGACGGCAAAATGTATACCTTCCCAATTGCAGGTACGATGCGTCGTGGCAAAAACGAAGCAGAAGACCTCGCTATTGAGGAAAAACTTATTAACGATGAAAAAGAATTGGCTGAACATAACATGCTCGTTGATCTTGGCCGTAACGACTTAGGTAAAATTTCTAAATTCGGTTCCGTAAAAGTTGAAGCGTTACATATGTTGCAACGTTTCTCCCATGTAATTCATATTACATCTACTGTAAGCGGTGACATTCAAGACGGCAAAGATGCTCTGGATGCCATCGGTGCTACACTGCCAGCAGGTACTTTATCTGGAGCTCCTAAAATTCGTGCTATCGAAATCTTACACGAACTAGAAAAAAGCCCACGCGGTGTATACGGCGGTGCCGTAGGTTATATCGATTTCTCCGGTAACATGGATGTATGTATCGGCATCCGCATGGCCATGAATAAAGGCGGTAAGGTCTATGTTCGCGCTGGTGCAGGCATCGTTCGCGATAGTGTTCCTGAAAGTGAATACAATGAGACCTTGATAAAAGGCCAATCCATGATTTCCGCAATTACAAATGCACAGGAGGTAGAATAATGGTACTCCTTATAGATAATTACGATAGCTTTTCCTTCAATTTATATCAATTAGTAGGCTCTATCGATCCAGATATTAAAGTCATCCGCAGTGATGAGTTAACAGTTGAAGAAATCCGCGCTTTAAAACCCGATTACGTGATACTTTCACCAGGACCTGGTAGACCAGCTGATGCGGGCGTATACGAAGACCTCTTGTGCGAATGCAAAGGAGAATTTCCAATCCTCGGTGTATGCCTCGGTCACCAAGCCATTGGCGAAGTATTTGGCGGTACCGTGTCCTACGCAAAACAAGTTATGCACGGCAAACAAAGCGTAGCAAAACAAGTCTACCCATCCAAAATCCTTAAAGGCGTACCAGAACAATTTGAAGTTGCTAGATACCACTCCTTGGCGATTGTAGACGAAACAATCCCAAGCGAACTTATCGTTACATCCGTTACAGACGACGGCGAAGTAATGAGCGTGGAACACAAAGACTACCCGATTTATGGAGTGCAATTCCATCCGGAATCCATCATGACACCAAACGGGGAACAAATAATTCGCAATTTCTTAGAAAAATAACCACTGTTTAATTTAGGTATTTGATGGGCTATTTATAGGTCATAGAACGATAGGGCAGAAATAAGGTCTCTCGGAACTCCAAGTGGCCACCGCCCCACTACGTGGGGCCGCCAAGTCGTTCCTTAAGACCTTATTTCTTGCCAACTCAACCTTGGCATTACCTACTTAATAGCCCCTCTACAATACATATATCGAACAGTAACTATATTTTCTAAATAAATATGCGAATCAGAACCCCTAATATAAGAAAAAGTGGTGCGTAGCACCACCATTCCCACTCTCCCTATAAAGGGATGACCTGTGCGTTACTCCATATAATGCGCAGGATCATTTGATAATAGTTTGTATGAGGGATATCTATTAAATTGGTATGATTTTTTAGTTGATAGGTGCGATTGGGTTATGTGTGAAGCCGACTTGGCGCCCCGTATAGCGGGGGGGGGGTGGCCACTTGGAGGCTGAGGGCATGACCCAATCGTTACCGACTAGGTAGATATGGCATCAATTTAATAGATATCCTCAAAAGGAGATATAAATGATTAAAGACGCATTATATGCAGTAACGCATAATCAGGATTTATCCTACGACCTTGCTAAAGATACAATGAACAAGATTATGAGCGGTGATGTACCCGAGGTTCCTATGGCTGGTTTCTTGTGTGCTCTTGCAGCAAAAGGCCCTACTGTAGATGAGATTACAGCCTTTGCAGAGGTTATGCGCGAGAAGGCCGGTTTTGTTCCTCATGAAGGTACAGTTGTGGAAATCGTAGGTACCGGCGGTGACGAAGCGAATACCTTCAACATTTCCACCACGTCTGGTTTCATCATTTCCGCAGCAGGTATTCCTGTAGCAAAGCATGGTAACCGCAGTGTGTCTAGTAAATGTGGTGCTGCCGACTTAATTGAAGCGTTGGGCGCTAAATTAGAGCTTAACGGCGAGCAAAACAAAGCGGTTCTTAACAAAGCCAATATGTGCTTCATGTTTGCTCCTGTGTATCATCAAGCCATGAAATATGCAGGTCCTGTACGTAAGGCGTTGGGCGTTCGTACGGTATTTAACATCCTTGGACCTTTGGCAAACCCAGCAGGGGCTACTGTGGAGTTGATGGGCGTGTACGACAAATCTTTAGTAGAGCCATTGGCTCGTGTTTTATCTAACCTAGGCGTTAAACGCGGTGCTGTGGTGCATGGCTTCGACGGTCTTGATGAGATTACAGCTACCAATAAAACGTATGTATGCGAAATTAATAATGGTACTTTCACAAGCTACGAATTCGATTCTAAGGACTATGGTTTCGAATACGCTCATAAAACTGAGCTTGAAGGTGGTGATGCAATAGTAAATGCTGAGATTACACGCCGCGTTCTCGGTGGTGAACAAGGTGGTAAACGCACCGCAGTTCTTCTTAATGCTGGCATGGCGATTTACCTCGCAAAGGACGGTATTACGTTGGCAGAGGGTATTGAAGAGGCGAAGAATATGATTGACTCTGGCAAGGCACTTGCGACAATGGAACAGTTTGTGAAAGCAACCCAAGAGGTATAATCATTGATTTTAGATAAGATTATAGAGGCTACCAAAATTCGGGTAGTCCAAGAAAAACAGGTGGACTCTCCTGAGTCTGTGAAAGCAGCAGCTCTAGCGTTGCCAGCTGATACGGGATTTCCTTTTGAAGCAGCCCTTCGTCAGCAAGACTTCAACTTCATTTGCGAAGTAAAGAAAGCATCTCCTTCAAAGGGCATCATCGCAGAGCACTTTCCTTATTTAGACATCGCTATAGAATACGAGGTAGCAGGTGCGGCGGCTATTTCCGTTTTGACGGAGCCAGATTTCTTTAAGGGGGATAAAACATATCTTCAAGAAATTGTTAGTACCGTAAAAATCCCTGTGTTACGTAAGGATTTCATCATCGATGAATACCAAATTTACCAAGCTAAGGTGTGGGGCGCTAGTGCCATTCTCTTGATCTGTGCATGTTTAGATGTGCCTACGTTAACAAAATTTCGTGAGTTAGCTGATTCTCTTGGCTTATCTTCCTTAGTAGAGGCTCACGACGAGCACGAAGTACAAATGGCTATTGATTGCGGGGCCCGTATCATTGGCGTTAATAACCGCAACTTGAAAGACTTCACGGTGGATGTACAAAACAGTGTACGCTTGCGCAATCTTGTTCAAGACGATGTAATCTTCGTATCTGAAAGTGGCCTTGAAACGCCAGAGGACATCCAAGTATTGCGCGATAACAATATCGGCGTCGCCTTGATGGGTGAAACCTTCATGCGTTCTCCTAATAAGGTTGAAAAGTTAGTCTATCTTTATGGGCCGACATATTATACGCCTAAGATTAAGATGTGCGGTATCTCTAAGGTGGAAACTATCCCTGCTATAGTCGATGCAAAGCCAGACTACATGGGCTTAGTATTTGCACCAAGCAAACGGCAAGTCACTGTAGATCAAGCAAAAACCTTAGTTGAAGAACTACATAAGCAATATGGAAATCGATATAGTCGAGACGAAGTACAATGCAGTAATGATGTAGTACAAGATGGACCAGTAATTGGTGCTGTGCAAGAAAGAACAGTAATTGGTACTGTGCAAGAAGAAACAGCAACTGGTGATGCGCATGAAGGTACACTGACTAGTACAGAAAATACAAGTCCGACGATTATACATCAAGAATCTATTAAAACAGTTGGGGTATTCGTAAACGAAACGGTGGAAAAGCTACTTAAGATTGCTGAGGAGGTCAAACTTGATGTAATTCAACTTCATGGAGATGAAGATGAATCTTTCATCCAAACATTAAAAGAACAGTCTAATGTAGAGATTTGGAAAGCTGTTCAAGTCCGAAGTGCTACAGATGCAGAACAATGGATTGATAGCAGTGCCGATATGCTGCTGTTTGATGCATACCACAAAGACGAACGGGGCGGCACAGGCGAAGTATTCGACTGGTCCTCGTTAGACGAATTTGAACGACCATTTATGCTCGCAGGCGGTATCGATAGTACCGATGTAGCTCGTGCGATTCGTACAGTTAGACCTTATGGTATCGATATTAGCAGCGGTATTGAAACAGAAGGCGTGAAAGACAATGAAAAGATTAAAGCTTTCACCAACATCGTGAGAACAATAGCTCTGTCATGACATGGCACATTAGCAGGAATGGTATATAGAAAGGTAAGTTATATGAGTGAACAAAGACATGGTTATTTTGGCTCCTTTGGTGGCCAATTTATGCCAGAAACATTGATGAATGCAGTCA